>Ga0209279_10000468_pt1 | contig 26623 bp, 44 predicted proteins | sample CoawatmetaG00DNA_3_FD_187508 | JGI IMG/M metagenome (GOLD analysis project Ga0209279, IMG submission 187508) | Marine microbial communities from the West Antarctic Peninsula - Coastal water metaG006-DNA (SPAdes) (version 2) | ecosystem: Environmental > Aquatic > Marine > Coastal ... | reverse complement strand
GCAAGAATTGAGACTCTTTCGAGGTGTCTTTTCCGTTAAAGTATATAGTACCTTCATTTTGCCCAATAATGCTACTCGCTGAATCAAAATAGGCGTAATCTTTCGCCCTCGTTATTGTTCCCCCCGAGTGATTTGGTATATACGAAGTTGCGTAGGATGCCGCTTCCCCTTGCGCGCCCCAAATAAAAGCGCTTGTAAATCCATTTGCAGCGCTTGGATACAACGCAAATAAATTAGAAGCGTTTCCAGTTAGCGAAATTCTTTGCCAATCATTTGTTAAAACAAAATCTCCAGCCGCTTCCGTTGTATAAAGCCGCATAGATTTCCCGATATTGCCAGTATCTCCAGCCTTTATATAGATACTTATTGTTTTATTACCAACAACGCTATAACTAAACATACCACTGACCGCACTAGAACTTTCAAATCTAGTGGCATTTTGACTTCCATCGGGTGAAATTGCTGCATTTGTTGTTAGCGTAGTGTTTGAATCTTTTGTCCAATGACTACTTTGAAAGTATTCCGACTGCCTAACTAGCTGCGTCCTACTCGGTTCTAAAAGCAAACTTGGGCAACTCGCCCCATTGGAATAGTCAAAGCGTGGTGTGTTCTCTAATATTCCAGCCGTTCCCTTTGTCGCTCCCGATTCAATATATTCGGTGGCGGCTAAACCTACTTCTAATTGGGCATCTTGTAGATAAAAAGAACCAGCTGTTGTAGTGGCTCCCGAAGTTGCCATCACATAAAGATTAACGGTTGAAATAGCGTTAGAACCTTTAGTTGTTATAGAGCATCTATACCAACCATTACCAACATCTTGAGAAGAATATGATAAAATGCCACTGCCAAATCCAGTAGGAGATGAGCCATTTGTCAAGTCAAACCATCTTGCGCCATTGCCTCCAAGTTCAGCCATTACAAAATTTGTCGCGCCAGATTTGGCATAAAAGCTAAATGTACTTACTCCCGTAATGGAAATACCATTGCGCCTTAAGCCGACATAATTATTAACAATACTCTTTGTCATAAGCCAAGCATCCGAACTACCATCGTAACCCGATTGCCCACCCGCTAAGGTTAATGATACTTTTGTCCAAGAAGCATCCGAGAATGTATTACTCTGCAACAAAAGATTCTCCCGCCCTTTCTCAATCAATCCATCAGCACCCACACGAGTAGCAGCAAGGTTTGAACCTCTTGAAAAGGTGAAGTCGCCAGTGCCGTCTGTGGGCTTTATACTATATGCTTTGCCGTCTTTTCCGGCTGCGCCGCTTGGTAAAAACGCAAGACTTGCGTCGTCAAAATAACTCATATTAAGATGGGTTTTCGGTTAAAAATGTTAGGTTTGTTTTAAGGCAAGCCGTAGATTCAACGGTTCCGCTATCAGCAACAACACGGGAAACAAATGCGTTTACCAATGCGTTCACCGGGCTTGAACTGCCACCCCCACCGATCACGCCTCTACGAAGTAGGTAATAAAAATAAGCGTTTTTCATAGTGAATTATATGTTTTGTAAATATAAGTATCGTGTAATTTATTTTTCCTTCTTTTGGATGATAAGCCATTTATTCCCGTCACCACCTTTTCCCAAAAGCGTGATTCCATCAAAACTTCTATCCAGCAAATAAGTTGATTCCGCATCGATAATGCCACCGGCTTGCGGTTGCAATGTGATGGTCTTGTTTGCCGCTATCGTGTCATCAGTTTTGAATCTTAGAATAACACCGGGTTCCGATTCGGGCAACGTGATGGTGTATGTTCCATTCCCGCCTTCGTATGTTATAAGGTTGAAATGTTTGCTATATGTTAGGTTTTCCGAACCGCCATCATTTGCCGTGATTTCGTTGATCGTAACATTCACCCGGTCGGTTGTCGTGAACTCTTCAACCGTTGTCGCTGCCAGTGTCGACACACCGGTGACGCCTAATGTTCCCGCAAGTGTAGTGTTGCCCGTGACGTTTGCCGTCCCATTGATTTGGCCACCCGTTGTTGTTTCTTTATAGGGTCCGATTGCATCGTTGTCAATATCAACAATCATCCCAGCAACAGAACCCGAACCAACATTTGAATATCTGCCAACAAAATCTGCCGCATCCGTGCCACCGACATCCGTGTCGGTTGTGTCGATAGGTGTTCCAATGGTGATGTTCGTGTTGTCGGGTGATATGCGGAACCATTCGCCCGATAGTTCATCAACGTTTGCGTTCAATGTTGCGCTCATAGCAATCCATTGATGGGTATCAAAGCGCAACAAGTCCTTGAAGTTTTCCGGATATATCATTGTGCCTTCCCAACGCTCAATCGGTGCGTTGTGGAATTGCATCAAATCCGATGTTACCAATGATGATGTACTAATGTAAGAACCAGTATTCCCAACGCGCCATTTACCCGACGGAACCCAAGCGGCCCCGTTGTAAACATACAACGAACCAAGTTCACCCGAACCATTAAACAATCTTGTTTCACCCAAATCAAGTGTCAAATTCGATTTGATTTTTGTGGACGTGTTTATTGCAAGGCCGGTGACCGATGCAACCGATGCGGGGCTATTATCATTCTCAAATCTTGCTTTGTTTAATAAAACATTCCAAGCAAAAGCATTTGGTGCTGAAATAAATGTTGCATCTAAACCTTGATTATAAAAGCCTAGAAATGAAATATTAATAAATATGTCACCATCCTTGGGCAATGGCCCCGTCACCATTGTGTTTGATGTTGTTGTTTTTGATGATGTAACGCGTGAAATAGTATTTCCCGACCATTTGAAGGTGTCTTGAACCGTTGACCATGAACCCGTTCCGAACACCAATGAATTAACAATGATGGAGTTTTTCCAATATTGGTCCGCAGTTCCGTCGGACGGTTCCAATCTTATCGTTACACCGAAAACGGGTGTTGCGGTACTTTGCAGCGCATTAGAAATGTATGTTTGAATTTCCGAACGCATTTCCAAGATCACGCGACCATTGTCCACGGATGGAATAATCCCTACACCAATTTCGTTGTTCGGAAAAGAAACCGCACGACCAATAATATTGATATGTGCTTTCTTAGTGTCTGTTAACTCTATTTTGTTAACCGCTGGTAAAAATCTAAAACTACCACTTGATCGTGCAACCGCAATTTGGTCCACATCAAAATCAACCGCGACATCATCGTATGTTGATGACGTTCCATCCATTAAATATTTGAACTCCCTTAATTCATTTTCATCGCGTGAACTGAATTGTTCGAATCTGAAACATCCTTCATCAAAATAAAAACGCGCGCCCATAACAAGGCACATTTCGCGAAGAATATCCAAAGCGTTTGAATAAACAACAACACCTGTGTCATCATATTCCGCAAATGTTTTTGTTGGGAAACGTGTGATTGACAACGGATCAGTTGTTTCTGAATGTGTTTGTTGTTCAGACCAGTAATTTGAAACGGTGCGCAACATCACCAGTGAACTGGTAAGGTTTGACGATGGTGTGTTTTCGTTTATAAAATTGTAAAGGTGATCGGTGAATGTGCGTAAAGAGCCTTCATATTCATAAGGTGTGTTCTTCATTTTTGAAATGCCATCAACCGCTTGGAATTGGTACAAGGTTGGGTTTGAAACATCTTCAACTTCAATCAAATCTTGAATTATCCATCCATACCAATAAATTTGTTCTGCTATTGGGCTAATGTATCGGAAAGTACCGCCTAAGTCAACAATGTCACTTCTATAACATATAGATTCAACAACGCCGCCATCTGCCGCAACTCGTGTTTCAAAATTAGATATAACATTAGGTAAATTGTTGACATACCTCGCAGTCGCCTCGCGATATATTACAACAAAAAAACGGTCCTCTTGGTATTGCTTAAACAAGTTGATGAAGTCAGCCATGTGGTCTTCACCTTTGTCGTAAAAAGAAAACGTTGCAGATGAACCAATGATGGGTGAATAAATTTCATCCGTTTCACCATTCCAATTGATTTGGAATCCATCGCCGCCAACCTTAACAGATGAGCCCACTCCACCAAATTCGGTATCATGAATTTCAATAACGTAGTCAATTTCATTATCGCTCTTAAATTCTCCAAATATTCTTGCAGCCATATTTTAAAAACCTCTTTGTCTTGTTCTGTTGTTTGACGCTCGTTCTGAGCTTAATAATATATCACTACCTCTAAGAATTCCAATTATATTTAAACCGCCTCCTGAATCACCTCCTAAAGCGCCTCCACTATTTATTCCAAAGCCTCCACCCATTTGACCAAACATGCTACCGAATAAGTCTCCGAATTTCATTCCAGACTTTCCAAATAGTGCAGAGCCGGCAACATTAGAACCTCCCATTACTACGCTTAAGACAGCTGCTAAAATAGCTGCGGCTGCGGCAGTAGCTAATAAAGATAGAGCCATTCTTTTAAGTTCCTGAGCAAAGGTGTCAACAAAGTTTCCTAGTCGTGTTTCCCCTTCTTCTAAAGGAGCAAAGGCTGCTAAAAAAGCAGACTCTAACGCCCGAGCTACCATCATTATTTCAGTGGAGAACATCCTAACAGTTTCAATTAATTTAATAAAACTATTGTCAAATGTTTCTTCAAAATCCTCAACATCTTCGCTAATTGTCTCCAGCTCCATGCTGGCATCTTTAAAACCTAAAGTATGCTCAAGATTCTTGCCATCACCCTGTGGGCTAAAAAGTTCCTGTACCTTCCTTGTAGCCTGCTCTATTGAAGGCGTTAATTCATCTACTTTTTCTTGATACTCTTTTAGCAGCTTAATCGTAAGAGCAGCATTATCTTTTTTAGCTTGAGCAATTGCTTCTTCAGCTGCTAGCTTGCTCTCTTCAGTAGGTGCATTCTTTTCGCGATGCTTTGTTATAGCTTCTTCAGCTGTCAATAAATCAACTGCCATTATGGCTAGTTTACCCATTGCACTATTTTGCTTTCCTGAAAGTGTAAGATATTGCTTTAAAGCCTGCCCAGCTTTTACTTTTCCACTTGTTTCTTTTGAAGCAAGAAGATTAATTGTAGTAAGACCGGAAATTGTTTGATCAAGAAAAGCTTCATAAACAGGCATCAACTTTTCCCCAATCTCTGTTTTTAAGTTTGTGATTGCCGTTTTTTGTTGGTCAATCTTCATGCTTGTAGTTACGATGCGCGCGCCAGCTTCATCAAACTCGTTTTGCATTATCTCGGTAACAGCAAGAGACATACTACCAAGCTCTTTTGTTTTAGCAGTTAGCTCAAGCGCAGAGATTCCAAGGTTATCAAGAATCTTAACCGATTCTCTACCCATACCAGTAACAAAAGAGTCGACCATGTAATCGACACTTTCACCTGTGGCTTGTGCCCTACGCTGTGCAAACTCTAAACCTTTAGCAAGCGCATCCATTGGAATGCGAAAGTTTTTAGCTTTCACAGCCGTCTGCATTAACTTCAAATCATTAACTGTGCCTCCTGTTGCTTTGCGTAAGTTGTCAAGAAGGTTAGGGTCATTTAAACGATCAAAAGCAGTCTCAACGCCCTGCATTTTTGCAGCTAAATCTAAAGCCTCTGCTGCAAAATCTTGAATAGCGTTAACAGCAAAAGTTGCTCCTATCAGTCCACCTAAAGCACCAAAGCCACCGCTTAATTTCTTTAAGCTGTGGTCAATATTTCCGATAGCGGAGCGGAACTGTTTAGTATCTGCCCCAATTTTAAAATCTACTGCTGGTCCACTACTCACTTGCTAAATACTTTTTTAATTGCGTTTTGTACTTCTTCGTATGTTGCGGCTCTGTAAGTTCGCTTTTTATTATCCCATGGGAAAATAGCTAACTCTTTAGGGCTTATTTTTTTCTTAGTGTGTGGAGCAATATTAACTGCTGCTTGCCACCTAGTAGTCTCCCACGCTAATTGCGTTTGATACTCTAATTGTCTTTGAAAGCCTTCTCTTTTATTTTGGAATTGTCTTGGGGTCATATTATAAAACTCCTCAACATTCATTCCCATCTCGCCCAAGCTTACTGCTTCCAAACCATCCCAATCAAGTGGTTCTGAAACTTGGGCACTTACTTTTTTTCGTCAGTGCTAGGCTTTACAAAAGAAGAAACAAATAAGTCCATGCATTGCTTCACAACAGAATAATCTACATCCATTAAGTCAGCAACATCTTCCGCTGTTAAATTAAATTCTTTTTTTTCGGTTCTAGCACCGTCTTTCATTCCTGCCCAAACTAAGTTGATAGCGTGGTCAATACTCATGTTTTCAGCGATGCTTTCAATTTCCTGCAGACCAATGCCACTAGCATTGCAAAACAATCTTAATGCGTTGAACCCATACTTTACAGGGAAAACTTCTTCGCCTACCTTTATTAAATTTGTATTCATTGTTGTGTGTGTTTTAAAAAAGGGAGAGCATAGCCCTCCCTTTTATTTTTAAGCTTGTGTACCTTGTGTCAACACAGCCGTTCCTTGAAAAGAAAAGCTGTAAGTTGAATTGTCTTCAACTCCTGCATCAGTAGAAAAATCAGTGAAGTAACCTGTACCACTATAGTATTTTTCATCTGTTGACTCAGAGCCAAACTCAATATAGACAACTGTTCTCCCAGAAAGGTATGAGTAAACATCATCAGGAGTTGCTTTTCCTGCATCATTATAAACAACTAAACCCTCACCGGATAAAGTCCAAGATTTTTGACCTTCAAGAACCTCCATCCAGCCTGCGCTGTCTTTAGTAGAGGTGTCTCTTGTTGCCATTGTAACGCTTAAGGAAGCGCTTGTCATTTTACCTACGGTTTCCCATGTTGATCCGTCGGTGCCAATGCGTACTATCACATCGGTGCTATTCATTACTGATGTACTTGCTGCCATCTTTTTGTTTTTTAATTTCTTACTACTCTAAACACTAAATCAACCGAAACAGCAAACGTTTCTTCGTCGACATTGAACAACTCACTTTGAGAATCAAAACCACACGATTGAACTATTACGCCTCCAATTGTTTCCTTCATCCGTACAAATGATGTACGTATATTTTCTACAGCCGTTTGTAATATACTAAAATTGTCACCTACAAGAGTAAGCTCAATGTTTACTATATCAATGTGGCTGTCTGCATCCTTACTTCCTTCAGGTCTTATGCTTGTGGTATTATAAATGCAAAAAGGCCTAGCGGTTGTTTGAGCGCCCACTAGTGGATAAACACGGCCAGCAAAAACACTGTTTAAATTGCTCGTGTTATCAAATTTGTATTTTATTACTTTACCTATCATCTAAGACCTCCCTTTTGTGCAAATTTAAGCTTCTTGACTTCTTTATTTACTTTTTCAATAAAAGTTCTTCTAAACTTCACCGTCACTTTCATTTTAGCTCCAGCCATTGCTTTTTGAGCAAATCCTTTGTTGTCTCCTGTATAACGTTTGCCGCCTACTCTTAACCAACCAAAATTAATAAATCCAGCATACCAGCCTCCTTTGTTTGCGTTTTTGAAAGACCCCGTTCTTCTTGGTCCTACAGAAGCTCCAAACTTTCCTCTGCTGTTCAAATTCCTTGGAAACTTAATCCCTACGCTATTCCTTAATTGGCCCGGTTGTATTTCAGCATATATTTTTCCATCTCTATATACTTTAAACACCTCATCAGAATCTTTAATGTTTCTTTTGTAAGATGCAACCATAGGCTTTAGGGCTTCCCTAGCGACCTTTTTAAGTATCTTCTTACGTACATTATCATCCAACCTTTTAAGGCTCTTAATAGCTTCCTCAGCGCCGACCAGCTTCACACTGAACTTTCCCATTACTGCGCGTCAGACCATAAACAAACCAATTTCAAAAATGCCTTGCGAGCATCAGCTGTTTGGATTGCTTGAATTTTGTAAATGTTGTTGTCGTGTGAAATACGCATTTCTTCATTAACGTCTGTCCGATACCGGATAATAAACTGCACTTTCTTGGTTGCGGCTATCATATCCCCATCTTCTCCTTCACTACCTATCTTTTCTTCTACATTAGCCCATACTGAGGCTAAGGTAGAGAAAGCTTTAATTTGTTGCCCGAAAGCATCCGTTGTTTCACTAAACGTTTGAATAGTAATACGTCGGTCTAATTGTCCAGCTTGTTCAATCATTAAAATGTAAAAATTCTAAATGGATTAAACAAATACTCACTGGCGGTCGGCAATCTATGTACCCTATCTTCGCGCTTGTCATATAAGTCTGAAATAATTAGCAACATCCCTTGAAGCAAAGGCTTCGGAATATCTGCTACATCATTCCCAACCACATAACGCACTATGACTTGATTGATTATGCCGTTTGTCGCAAACCATCCTGCGGTGGATGCTATCCTAGCAGGTTCACTAATTTTGTCAACTACATAGTAAGAAGCCGCTACGGTTTCTTCCGAGCCTATCTCATCAACGTACTTAACATTTTCTACTGATTGCACTGGTCCACGAGATAAATAAATAATGTCTTTGCTAATGTTATTCCTGTAATTAGGAAAGCCATCAAAAAACTCATCTATAGTCGTTGTCACCAATATTCGACGGGTATAAGATTCACACATTTCACGAGCTGCACTAATTAATGCAGTAATAAGCGCGTCGTCGTCTGAGACGTCTACACGCAAAAAATTCTTTGCCTCGGTTAATGTGATAGGCTCACTTGCAGCCGGTGTTACAATCGAGTAGGCCATTTTTATCTTGTTTCTTTAGCTTTTGGTTTTGACACGCTCTTACTTGCACGCTTTTTTGCAGGCTCTGCTATTGCTTCACAGTGGCCAGCGTTCAAGAAATCTTTTGCAATATCGCTGCGGAGTTCCGCCTCCTGCCCAAGGCGGAAGCGGAACCCATTACCAGCAATATTCTTGGTAAACCTAACTTTCATTAAGCTTGGATCAAGTGTTTGATTGCGCGAGTATCAAGTACAGCAGAATCAGAACGTTTCCAAGAAACAAATCCAACTTCAAGATTATCAGCGAAACGTTCGTTAAGACGTAGCATCTGAATACCTCCAGCATTTCTCACAACAAATTTACTGAAATCAGCAGCGATTAACGTTTTCTTTCCAGTTGCTATAGTAGCTTCCATGTCATTGTTTACGTGAACAGGGATACCGAAAATACGGTCAGGCTCACCAACAGCCATGCTTGGAATAAATACAGGGAAATCGTTAGCTGATCCCAAACCTAGAGCACGAATAGCAGCGATAACATTATCGTGTGCCATCAAACCAAATCCTGGCTTGTTGCGGTAAGAAGGGTCAATGCTATAAATCAAGTCTAAGATTTCATCAGAAGTAATTGCACCTGCAGCAGCTGCAGTTTTACCAAGAGTAGAACCTGTAACGATTCCGCCCGGTTGACTTGAACCAGTACCATTTGTAAATGCCGCATTAGTTGCACGAGCGATACGCTCTCCCATTGCTTCAACAAGGAATGAGTTTAGATCGAAAGCAGAATCTTGCAACAATTGCTGAGATACTTTTACCAAAGAGCTATAGTTGTAAGCGCTTAGTGCTTTGTTTCCAAAAGTCATATCCTGTACAGTGACAGCACCAGCTTCAGAAATTAAGTTTGCATCAGTAGCAGTATCATTCAATGTAGGGTAATCCAATAAACCACCGCCTGCAGTGTTTAATTTTTTAGCCAACATCTCAACAGCTCCTGTGTAAGCAGTAGCAACATCAAGCTCGTTAGAAAATGCCTGAGGCACTAAATAACCTCCTAAAGAATCAGTTCCTCCGATTTGAGTATCTGTACCTCTCTTCTGTACCATTGAACGCTCTTCAGAGCTCAAAGCACCAAAGCCGTGACGTAAATACTTGCCGAAAGCTGCAGAAGCATTAGCCTTAGGTGCAGCAGCACGGGCTTCGCCTTCCATAGAAGCAATTTCTTTTTTCATCTCAGCATTGCGCTCGATGATTTCGATTTCTTGTTTTAGACCACGAGCATCAACCTCGATAGCTTCAAACTTTGTTTTTTCTTCTCCAGTCATTGAACGACCTTCAGCTTGAGCGCTAGCTACAATTGAATCAGCATCTTTTATAAGCTGAGCGCGCATGCCTCTTAATTCGATATTCTTCATTTAATCGAGTTTTAAAAGTTTTAATTTATATTCAAAAATTTCTACATCAGATACTTCTTCAGCTTCAGCTTTCACTTCGACCTCAGCACCCTCTGAATCTAGGGTATTATTTCTCATTACTAATTCGCTTGTAGCATCCGGATATGCAGGTTGTGCTACCGGAGAGACATCAAGCAAACGAGATACTTTTTCTATAATTCTATAAGTCTTACCGTCACGCTCTTCCCATCTGTCTCTCTCTATTAAGAAAGCAAAAGAGCTTTGCGTTACGTCGCCTCTTTTCATTAGTTCTACCAAATCCTTAGCATAAGAAGTATTAGGTAAATCGATTTCGTACCAGAGGCCTCTTTCATCAGATCCAATGCGTAATGTACCGCTCGATACTCTGCCTAAAAGCAAATCTTCGTTATGGTTAAAGTAAGCTCTAGTGTCATTGTCTAATACTGAATCAAATGCTCCAGAAGCAATCTGCTCGTAAAAACCACCCATCCATTCAGAATCGGAATTGTAAACGGCTGCATAGCCTCTAACAGTTTCACCTTCATAGCTAGCGTTTTCCATTCTGAACTCACGCTTTTCAACTACTGCTTTGTTGCCTCTAACCTCTGAATCAAACTTTTCTAATGTAGAAAAACTATGTACGACATTAAGCGCAGGCTTCTTTTCAATATAGGTTTCCTCTTCAGAAGAGTAACGGTATATCCTAATGAGTGCTGCTGGATCATCGGCTGTGCCCATAATCTTAAAGCCGCTGTCTGCTTCAATCTCGCCATCTCTTTCAACTTGTATTATAAGACCGTAAGCATTTCCTCCGCTTGTGTTCCAGCGTACAAAATCGCCCACGACTAATTCATTAGGCTCTGCGCGTTCTTCGTCTTTATACCCAGCTTCTTCCATATCGCCTTTCCCGAAGGTGATGACAATTTCTTCATCAGTCTCTACAACCGATTTGATATGGCGCTCGTTTTTAGTTTCTTCCATTTGTTCTATTGTTCTTTTTGCCCATCGGTGCATTTCATCACCTCCCCAGGCTGCATACATAATAGAGCCACAAATCTCTTTACCCTCTTTATCCGTAAAGCTGCCTTTATCATATACTTTAGCTCTGCTTAAAAAGCTATAAGTACGCACAACTGTTTTGTCGCTTATGCTTTCGCGTGAGGCTAACTGGTTTGCTCTTGCCCATCCGACAGCCGTGCCACAACCCGAATCGTTTTTGTCACGGAAGTCTAATGCTCTTTGAGCATTCTCACTGGCGGCTTTAGGATAATTATTATACGGCATCAACTAAGTTTTCTGTACCAACATCAACCATATTCAAAGGCTGCAAATAAGAATCTCCACCAGCTCCTTCAATAGGTGCCATGTTCTCTAGACGTCGTACATCGTTAACGCTTAGCCAACCCCATTGTCTGGCGGTTGCATAAGAACTATATCTAGAGGAAATATCGCCTCTTAATAGCCCGTCCATGTTTACTCTTATATAATACTCGCTGTCTTCAACAAAAAGCTTTCTGTTAAATTCAGCTTCCCAACGTTTAACCCAAGGTAAAATTGTGTTGCGTTGAAATTGAATGCCTTGCTCCTCAATGTTTGCTCTTGTGCTTGAGTTCTCTAATGAACCTAAATAAGCTAAAGGAATACGGAAGAATCTCGCTATATCTTCAACACCAAACTTACGAGTCTCTAAAAATTGAGATTCTTGTGGCGAGATGCTGACCTTTTCTAAATTCATTCCTTCTTCCAGGATAGCGGTTTTATGGCTATTGTCTAAACCGGAATAACGCCGTTGCCAAGAAGCCATTAATCTTTTATAAGCTTCATCAGATAAACGCCCAGGGTGAGTTAAAATAGCAGAAACATTTGCACCGTTCCCGAAGAATGAACCGCCAAATTGGTCAGCAGCTAATCCAAGGCCTATGCTTTCTCTTGCTGCCTCTATTACACTCTTGCCTATAATGCCATCGAAGGACAAACCTAAAATATGAATCATCTCAGAATCATCAAAAGTTTCTGAACCTTGATCAACACTATAAAACTTTTCGTCTTTATAAACTTTAACCTCAACACGATTTGGATGAACCGGTATTAATTTTACCGCTTGCCCTGCTTCGTTTCTACGTATTGCTATAAAAGCATTCCCGTGCAGACAAAGATGAGCCTGACAAACTTCTTTAAAGCTGAAGTCTGTCATCATTCCATTAGGTGTGTGAATGAGCTTATTGATAGGGTGAGCTGTTGCAGGTCTTGTTGTCCCGTCAATATCTTGATTTACTGACCAGGGTAAAGCTGCAATTGTTTCTGAGATAACACGCACCGCGCCAAATACTGCAGATAAACGCATTGCGCTGTCTTCAGTAATTGCGATGCCCGTTTTAGAGGCCGCTCCGTCAAACATCCAAGAAGCAGGATTTGCTAAAGACGTTGAGGGATTATTAGGAGAAGAACGAAATGCTCCTACAATTCTCCCGAATAAGTTTTGATTCTCGGCCATAAAAGTGTAGATACTTTGTAATTACATTAACAAATATAAGTATCACGCAATGAAATAACATGTTAAGCCTTTTTTAAAAGAAAGCCCTCCGCTAAATTAATAGGGAGGGCTGCACCGCCTCGGGAAATATGAGATACCAAACCAATACTAAAGGGGAAGCGGTGAGTGAATAAAGCTTTTAATTTCAATTCTTTTTCTTAAGGCTAGCAGCGTAAACCTCACTCGAACGTTTTCACGTATAATGTCTTGAACTACTGCAACACCATTTCTAATGCTTACAATTTTATACTGCCATCCAAATCTTGCGGAGTAAAGGTAGTCCCCTACTAAAATTCTTTTTTTCATAATAGTTTTATTGTTGTTGTGCAATAAATATAGCAAAAAATCGCACCCCTTGTCATTATTTATTTATATGAGTGCAACCATAGGTGCACAAATAGAAATAAAGAAGGAGTGCTAGAGCTATAATTTGTTTTTCTTTTCCCTATATATAAGGAGAAGAAAAAGAAAACTAACAGGATTTCCGTTAGTAATGCAGCTTTATAAAAACCTCATCGGCTGGCTTTCATAGGTGCTCGTCTTGCTCACATCTGAGTTTTCAACTGTCATCTTTTCTCCTAAAGCCATGATCATAGCAATTATGCCGTCAATCTTATCCCCAGCTTTTGCCTTGCTGAATTTTACATTTTCCGCATCATCTCTTTTAATAACAACATTGCCCACCATCCAGCGAAGCATTGCATTTCCGCCATGGTGAAGCATTTTCTTTTTAACTAAGATTTCTGCATTTTTAATTGGAGAGGTCATTGAAATAAAGCCTTGCCCAAAAGGATCCATGTCAATGCCTTCCTCTATAAGCTGCTGAACTAAAGAGCTGGAGTTCCATCTATCAAATGCTACACTTTGCAAATCATAAACTTGTGCTGCTTCAAAAATCTTGTTCTTTATAACATTGTAATCAGTGGAATTTCCTTCAGTTACAATTAACTCTCCCCTTGAAACAAAATTATCGTAAGATCCTCCTGTTTGTGTTCTTCTTCGATTAACTGCCGCTTGAGACACAAATAAATAAGGGACAACCTTAATACTCCCATCATCCCAGGGAAATATAAGTACAAATGCACATACATCTTCAACCGCTGCTAAATCTAAGCCACCATAACAAGGCTTGCCTTTAAGTTCTTCAAGGTTAATTGTTCCAGCACTCTGCATCCATTCATCATCTGGAATCCAACCACTCAAAGAGTTTACCCATTGATTAAGGTGTAGCTGCCTAAAAGCAATCTCACTTGAAGGCAAACTTTTAGCCTCCTGGCTCATCTTCCTAAAATATTCAGGCTTAATGCTTACGGCATAATTTGGATTTGCTTTCTTCCAAACCGCCTCATCATGAATGTCATCATCTTGTGAGGCTTCATATACAAGAGGTAAAAAAGTTTGATCTTCAATAATCCCTGCGCTAACCTTTTTGCTGTAATCATATAACTCATAGCAAACACTATTAGGATCAAAAAGTCCTGCAGTAGAAATGCCAAACATTAAAGGTTGGGACCTAGCACCCATTGAGGTAGCCATAACATCCCAGAGCTCTCTGGTCTTTGCGGAATGTACTTCATCATAGAGACATGCAGAAGCATTGCTACCATGTAAAACACCAGCATCTGCAGCCACAGCTTTTAGAAATGAATTTGTTCCGTTAAGCACAATAGAATTTCGATATACCCTACAGCCCTTTTCTAAGACTGGTTGATTCCGTATCATCTGTTTACATACATCAAATATTGCGTTTGCTTGGTCGCGAGAAGATGCACAAACATAAATCTCTGCTCCAGGTTCCTTCTCTATAAACAAGAGCGCTAGACCAATTGCTGCAAGCAAGTTGCTCTTCCCGTTCTTCCTTGGAATAAACACAAAACTGGTTCTGTATTGTCTTGAGCCGTCTGGGTTTACTGTACCAAATAATTTGCGGATGTAATCCTTTTGCCATTGTTCAAGCAGAAAGTTTTTATTAGCAAGGTCTCCTTTCACGTGCGTACAAATGCGCTCGATAAATTTAATGACCTGCTCTCCTTTTTTTTCGTCGTACATTATTCTCCTCCTAATAAGTCCTCTAAGCTCTGCACCTTATCTGGTGAGCTTAGCTTTGTTCGTGCCGCCGCTGTAAGTCCAAACTCCGGTAGCATCTTTTTAATTCTGTTCCAAGCCTCTTGCATCATGCCTAGCTCTGGTCGTGGTCGGTGCATCTCGTCACCTTGCGCTGTTGTTGTTGTGTAGGTAGGCCCATATTTTTTAATGACTACTCGAGCTGCTACGTAATCTTCCCAGCTGTCCGCAATCATCTGCAGAGCTATAGCGTCTACCTCAGCAATAACGCCCAGGTCATCAAGATGCCTAACTAGCCAATCAAAAGTTTCTTCAGCACTTTGATACGAGGGCAGTACAGGCCTGCCCTGCACCTCCAGTCTTTCTTGGTGTCTATCCTTTCTGTATGTGTCTGAAGCCTTCAACATTGCTGTTGGTTTTGCTTTTCTTCCTGCCATTATCAGTCGTTTTTTATCTCTTTGTTGTGTTAAATCAGTCGTATTTTATCTTCAACTTTAGCCCTTTTGTTTCTGACAAGGGGTGAAAAGCCTTTGAGTGGCGATTACTTCCATATAGCCCTATACATTCAATACCCCCCTCCCCTATGTGTGTTTTATAAATATACATAGCTCCTTAGGGACGTGATAGAAGACTTCAATCCTATCTTTGTTTGATACATACTTCTCCACCTTATATTGTTCTTTAAAGATGTCCTCAGACTTGCAGCAAAGTATTGCTTTAGTCTTACTACATATAATACAATAAAAAAAAGGTAAGCCACTCCACTTGCTTTTCCTACCTAAGAAACTTACGGTCTCATTTTTATAGTCATGCTCATTAGTCCACTGGCGTACCGTGCTCACCTCAACTTCCCACAGATATAGTTTACCATTTAAATCAGAATAGAGGTCAATGCCATACCTGTTAGGATTATGCACCATTGTATGGCCCTTACTGCTTAGCCATTCAATTATAATGTCTTTGCCCCAGCTGTCCCACTTGTTGTATGCTTTACGATCGAACATCATAAGTGAGCTTCTTTACCACTCTTAATGTTATGGCATCGATGGCACATCGTCTGTAGGTTGTCCCAGTCTAACTCCTCACCACCCATCTTAATAGACTTGATATGGTCAACTACTTTACCAATACCATTGCATTCAATACACAAAGGATATTCTTTAATAAACATACCGCGGAGCTTACGCCATCTTGTTGAATGGTAAAACTTATTGCGAACAACACGCTCTTTACTGTTGTGCTGGCTGCCCTGCAACCATGGTCTTCGTCTAGGCTTAGGAGTATTAGGCATAGCTTAAATGTTTAAGCTGTTGCAATCAACACAAACAATTTCCATATCTACCATAATAAAATTGTCAGTGTTATGCCCACAATCTGTGCAGCATTCTATATCTGTTGTCCAAGGGTTTCCCCAGTCTAGGTAGCTCATTTCTTATTCGTTTTAAATGTTGTTGAGATTGGTTCTATATTATATTTCTTTGATTCATACCCTTCAGATTCGTTGTACCGTCTTTCTGAAAAACCGAAATGCAAATAGAAATGGTTGGTCATTGTTATTTCAGTGACCTCATACTTCTTATTATCCTTAGGCATCTTAGGCTTTTGATTATTTTCTCTATAAGATTTATCGCAGGCTTTACATTGAGACCTATATCCCAGCTTACCTCTAAATAACTTAGAAAATTTATCTAAAGGCTTATTGACTTTGCAGGCGGTACAAATTCTCATTTAGATAGTTTTTCAATACGTTTTTCAATATTTGTCTTTCTGTATTTCTTTATAAATATTACAACGCCTTCTGCATTTTCTACAAAGCGAACAGCATGACCAATCAACTCTGTATCGTTTACTTCTCTAATAATAGGAATCATTTCCTGCTTACGGACCGGCTTCTTATCACCCAGGTTCATGTCTACAATAAGTTGTGCTATTTGATTCCTTAATTTTAAATCTATCATAATTCTAAATCTTCTCTGTATTCAGACTTTCCATAGGCTGCAATCTTAGGTCTCAGTCCTTGCCAATGAATAGTATGGTTGTCTTCCATAATTGCTAACACCTTCTCAGCGTCTTTCTTTTTGCAGTCTTCTGTGTCTCTTATAAATGCAGCCGCATCTCCTTTGCTCTTGCCTAAGATCTTAGTTGCTATACGTTTCTGATCTTCGTCTGTCCATACTCTTGTGCGGTTATAAAATTCGTCTGTCTCAATCTCTTTGAATTCTACTATATCAAAACCGCCAACGGTCATCTCTAATGTTGGTGGCTCAATGTTTCTTGTATACTCAGGCGTTATTTCAGTGACATCTTTGTTGTTCTCGCTTTTCTTTGCAGAGAGTGTTGTTTCTGCTTTTTGAACTAAATAAGCGCCAAGGTGTCCCTTAGCATTTCTATCGTTCTTATTCTCGTGTAATACAACAGTGATATGACAATTATAGTCTGCTGTCCACTTAAGTAATTTAGAAGCAATTGCAGTAGCTTCTTCCTCGTCATTAACTCCTTTGCTAGCAATATCCGCTATGCCATCAATGACCATAAAACCTATATCGTCTTGCGTCTGGAAGATGTACTCAATATATTTAAGTCGCTCCGCGTTTGTGTCCAGTCCTCTAAATTGAAAATATTCGAGGTGGTCGTAGTTTTGTTCAGGTTGTAGCCCCGCCATTTCTTGTATACGTTTTTTAGCTTTGGCGGAATGGTATTCTGCTTGCTCTGTATCAATGTATATAGCACGTCTTGGGTATACATAGCCTCTGAAGTGTTCACAAACCAGCTTATCTGTTGCCGCTGATGCGGTGACCGCACTAAGGAAATAACTTTTTCTGCTTTTCGCTTTCCCTTGAATAAGGCTAAAGTTTCCCAGCGTTCCAAATATGTAACTCTTTTGACCAAAAACCATCTCAATAGCCTTAGGAGGCTGGGTGACTTTAATAGTAGAGTCAACGCGAAGCTGTTGCAAGCGGTCTGCCATCTCTTCAATTTGTTCATCTTCCTGTAGTTCTATATTAAAATCATCTGTTGTAGTCATCTCATAGCGCTTACCATATCCTTGTTCTCTGATATCTTGAATGGCTGCATCAAAACTACCGCCGTGCTCTAGTATTGTGTAGCATTGAAAACTATCATAAGGCGTTTCTGCATCAAACTCACTACTCGTTGTCCAGGGCCAGAATAACGCGGTGTCTTTAAATATTACACCGCTAGTCTTTGCATCAGTTGAGCCAGGGCGCAATAGGTATATGTATTTGGAGCTTTCACCTACTATGGCCCATCCATACTTTAGAATAATGTCTAAGGCCGTGTGGTTGGCTCTAAACTCTCCCCAGGGCGTGTTGTCTTGTGTCTGTATGTCTCCAATACGCTTAGACTCTACAACAACCTCTTTCTGCATGTCATCCATTGTGCGAGCAACTCGGAAGATCACATCGCGCTCGATAGGGCTGATACGTTGCACGTTTGTAATCTTTCCGAGTATTTTATATCCTTGAGAAGGATAGGTGACTATCTGCCCGCCTTTACCTCTGGTCTCAAAAGTAACCTCACCAGAAATATTTCTAGCAAACTTTTGATTGCCATCTATTTCATCGCACTTAAAAATCCAATGGAAGCCTCCCCCTCTTGTGGTCTGGATAATCATTTTTTCTTTTAGCCCTGGAGCCTCTTCTTGTAATCTATCACAGAAAACTTCATATTCTTCACCCTTGAAATGCTTTGCGTCTATATCTAGACATTGAATACCATCAAAGCCCATTACTAAACCAATGCTGTTTGTGTTTTGAAACATTTGATCTGCTTCAATAAGTCCCATAGGCTCATCTCCATATTGCTGCCAGTTTCTAATGCTTGGTCGCTTCTCTCCATCTATTAGGGGGATAGGTGAAAAGCCATGGGCCAGGTATTTCTTTGCTATTGTTGTTGTATTCATTTAATTCTTTTCCAATTGTTAAGCTGTTGTGTGAGCTTGTTAGGGTTTAATGTTGTTCCTGTGCGTCCAGTTAATTCTCCCTTAGTAAAGACAAACCAATTCTGATGAATTCTATCATGCAGAATAATAAAGTCAATTTCTTTATATTTTGCCCAGTCTGCTTTTATGACCGTGTGAACATGTTCAGAATATTCTGCGCCCTTTATTTGAACGGTTCGAATCACGCCATCTTTATAGATAATAAGATCCCAAGCGTTTTGATGTGTAAAAGGAAAAGCCACAGCCCATCCTATTTCCATCAGTCTTGCTGCACATTGTAATTCTGAAATTGCTCCACTACTTAAGGACATCGTTTATTTTCTCTAAGTAGTCATCATAGCTCTTTGCTATAAAGTATATGCCGTTGACTTTATTAATCTCTTCTTCTATTTCTTTCTGAAACTCTGATTGTCTGTCTTTACCAATCTTAACCTCTATCCCAAAGAACCTGCCATTAATGATTCCTATAATATCGGGGATGCCTCTGCGCTGTACTCCTTTGCGAAACACTTTTTTCTTTTGATCATAGACCGCACCGTTGTTTATTCTATACGCCACACCTTCTCTAACGTGGTACATATCCCAAATGATAGTCTTAGTAAGGTCGTTGGCTGTTGTGTCCTTAAAACGCTTCTTAACAAGCACGTGGGGCGGTAGCATTGAATGCTGCTCTGCATTTAATTTATCTGCTAGCTTACTAAGCTCTTTAAGATTCCTTGGTATATCCATAAGTCTTTGCTATTGAGTGTTCAATCATATTTACAATGTGTTCTTTGTCTAATGCATTAAGATAGCCTGTGACTTGATCCCAGCATCTGGCTTTAAACTCCGCCTCCTTTAATTTGTTGCTCATATTTATTTAGTTTTTCGTAAAAAGTGCAATACGTATTTAAAGCCGCTTCAATTTCTTTTTCAAGTTCTTCCCTAGTAACTCTATGAATATGGAGCTTGCTAACGTGAAGGCGGGGGTCATAAGATACAAAGTCAAGCCATTCTAAGTCTTGATTTACAACAAAATAATGAATAACTTGGTATTTATACTCAGTTGGAACCTTTCCGATGCGCATGTATTCTATGTGCTTTTTGCTAGAAGGACACTTTACCTCGACCGCACCTTTGTATTTACCGTTAATTTTAATAAGGCCATCAGGAGAGACTGCAATAAAAGAAAAATCATCATGAACACAAAAACCTATTTCGTCTACAACTCTTTGAGTCATCTCTTCATAAACTCTTATTGCTTCAGGTTCAAAGAGCACTCCATGCTCCATAGCTTTAGAGGTAAAATTTTGAGGGATTACACCCGTCAAACGTTCTGCGATTAGCTCATCCATAAATGGAAGATTGTTTTTTGCAAATGCTTGCTTGGCCCTTGATCCAGTAATAACGCCTAAGCGTGCTTCAAACCATTCTTGGCTGCGTTGAGGTAAATCTAATATCTTCATTTTAGTTTTTTTCTATACCGTTTTGCTGCAAATCGCGTTGGTTCAATTCAACAATGCGATTTCGGTTAATGTGTTTTGCTCGCTTTACCAGTTCTTCAATATGCTCCATTGGGTAGCCCATTATTTTATCAATTGCGTCTTGTTTCATTTTTCTTTGGTGTTAAAGGTTTTTTCAATTATAGTTAAATATTTGACCGTGATCCCCAGCGCCTCGGCTGCTTGTTTTTTAAAGCGATATTTTTTCAATGCCGCTTTGACCATAAGCCGTTTGTGGTGTTCAATATTTAAGTTCATTTTTCTTTTGCTGCGCTAGGGTTGATTTCAAAGTGCTCTCCAAAAGGGTCATCATCTTTTCGGAAATCATCAATCTCACTGCGAAGCATTGCCAGCTCTTCTAATTCTAAGCCCATCACCATTTCAATATTCATCTGAACTTTAGTTAGAAGCTCATCGTTTTCATTATCAAGCGCAGTTAAAGGCTGGCGAATAGCTTGCTCAATTTTAAGCTCTAATGTATTCATCAAATTTTTAAGGCTTTGCTTGTATAGCGCCGTACCTTTTAAATTGTCCATCTGTTCTAAGGATGCCTGAAGCAGCGCAATCAATTTTACGCCTTCCTTAAATGTTTTCATTTTCTGTTGTTGTGTGTTCATTGCTTGTTCTTTTTCATTTGCCAAATTAAAAATGCGTTCCAGGCTATAACAATAAGAGATACTATTAAAACCTCAACCACCTTCTTCGCCTTTCATATTTCCTAATTAACAAAGCGTTATTGTCAAGCAGATTCACAATGTCATTATTCCATTGGCTCTTAGAAGCCGTAAGAATTGTATTCAAGCAATCCCAGCGGAGCTCATTAATATAAGCGCTAACATATTTTCTATGTTGTAGCTTTCTTAAGATCTTTTTCATCTCTAATTTTCTTTTCATTATACAATTGAGTGAAAGCAGTTTTATAGTGTTCACGCTCTTTAAAAGCTTTTTTAAGCTTTGTATTTAAACTTTTTAAAGCCTTATCTGATTCCATCTCTAGAGCTTTCTTCTGTTCGTTTAAGGAATCAAATCTATTTTCTGATTGTTTTCTTAAATAAACCTCTGTTTCAATTCGCTGCTCCATTTCTTGCTGTGTGATGTGTGTATAGTTTTCAACACTATTATGCGCTTGCACAAAATCAAATATCTCACCATACAATCTATAAGAAACTAAACGCTTTTTAGATTCTGGGTGGTACCTCCATTTGTGATGCTTCACAGCATAGACAACGGTGCAATGACTCATAGGCTGCCAAATTATTTCGTTGCCTACTTTCTTTTTAAACTTAAAAACTTGACCTATGTCCTGCATAGACATTGTAGCTCTTAGTGCAACCATCACCGCCATTCTGGCATCAACAACCTCTCTGCGCCTTGTACGCAGAGAGGTATCAATGTTGAAATGTTCACGAACAGCTTTAATTATTTCGTGTTCTTTCATATTAAAAAGGCAAATCGTCGTTTGAAGTATCACCAAATGCCTCTGCACTTGTTGCTACATCTGGTTTAGAACTAGGCACATTTCCAGCTTCTTCAATAGAAACAGGAGAAACATCGATGCCCTCCCATAATGAATCGTCTGCAGCCTCTTCAAAATCTACTAGACTAAGTACAACGCCTTGATTAATGTAAGCCGTAAGACCTTTCTTACCTGCCATTTCATAAGCCTTAATAAGAACCTTAGCACGTAATGTTGAGCCATTGCCAATGTTTCCCTTAAAAACTTGCTTACTTGTGTCCCATATAGTCGGCGCATTGTTTGTCTTTAGACGAACGGTAGACGCTTCGTATTTTAAGTTTCCAGCGCGATCCTTAGGCTGCATGTGCTCTAAGATTTTCATTGACTCCAATGTTTTTACGCTTTCAGAATCAAGGGTTAAATCCACTTGATACTTTTCACTTAATGAATCGGGGCCTGTCGCTTCCGTGAGACGGGCCCAGTTTGTTGCTCCGGTTAAAACTACCGAAACTCCTTTTGCAAAATCTAATTTTACCATGATTGTTGTATGATGCCGCTATTATTAAAACTAACACTGCGCGGCGTTGCAGTGTTATTCTGAATCTTTAACAAATGTTCCGTTGTGCATTTGTCCTTTTCTTTTTGCTATAACATAGTAGGCAGTATTTATACACTCCTCTACACTTAATCCAGCGAAGTGTGCAACACTTGTTAGGACAACTATACTATCTCCTATGGCATCTAGTATTTCCTCATCGTCTTCTTCAAGAATAGCTTTGGCCAGTTCGCCAATTTCTTCTATAAGTTTCGAGAACTGCGTTTTAATATCTCCTTTGTCATAGATACCTTTGTTTTCTGCCCAATCTCTGATGGGCTGGAATTCATTTGTCAACTTCATAATATTAATTTAGCGGGAATAAAGGGCCCCTGGTTTTCAATGTTTATTTCAATTCCGTCTGTCTTGCTCGGATCATTTATAATTAATGAGCCTTTGCCTTCATCTTGTTCCAGGTATTTAGATACCGCATCAAAGTGCTCATGATATAAATGAACATTTATAAAATTATAAATAATGCTATGGCTGCTCATGTCAAGTTGCTTGGCAATATGCTCAAGAAGCAAATAACCTACAAGCGCATCGTATGGAAAGCCTAAAAATAAATCTGACGATCTAAAGGTCATAATCATTTGCAGCTTGCCTTCTCGCTTAATAAAGTCAAACTCCGTATAACAACAAGGGATTGATTGCTCTTTTAGGTCCCTGGGCTGCCATAGACTGATTCTAGCGCGTCTTGACACATAGGGCTTGCGTAGTTCACTTAAAACATATTCTATTTGATCAGGGTCGTTCCTAAGCTGATAGCCATAAGATTTATGCACATGACCATCTTTAGCGTAATCATCCCACCAATAAATGTTGTGCTCGTGTAGAAATTCTAAATCGGTTCTGCCCTCTAGCATCCATACAAATTCAGCAATTGCTTTCTTGTATAAAATCTTTTTTCCTGTAATGATAGGGGGTTTTAAAGATGAAGCCCCCAATGTTGTGCTTATTAAAGAGCGCATCATTCCATTGCGTCCTTCTAAATCATGTCCAATCTTTAGACAAGTTTGAATTAAGGATTTGTAATAGCTTTCGAATGTATTCATTTTTGTGCTTTATTAAATTCATCAAGTGCTGAGATGTACCCAGCAGCATCCATTAAAGTATCTTCCTTGAGATTGTAAGCCATGCGGCTTATCTTAAGCGCTATCATGCACTTATAGAAGTCTTCAGTAGTAATGTGCTTGTTGCACAATTCAGAGGCCACACGCGCAGCCTTAGCCATCGACTCATCAAAAGGGCCGTATTGTCTTTGCTTTTCTTCATCTCTATCATGGATGATGCTATGGGCTTGTAATAATATACTCATGATTTATTTTTAAGGATTGATACCAGCTACAAGGCAAAGACCTTTGTAAAGCAATAAGGCTGCAGCCACTGCTGAACCACTTAAAACATAGACTACAAACGTGTAGCCTATGTTTTCAATTGTGCTATACTTTTTCATTATTCCCAAATATTATCATTAACAAAATCAAAGAGCGCTATGTATGCAAGCTGCGAAATATTTGTAGGTGTTCCGAAAGTATCGTGTTCTGACCATTCAGTTATTCCGCAATCAGCTATAATAGCATAACAAGAAGAGTAGTATATAACGGCATTATCAATTTCTTGATGTATAAAATCTGAAACGTCCGTTATGTCGTTTGCAGGATCAGCTATTTCAGCTTTCAATAAAGTCAAGAATGTGTGCTTGTTGAATGTTTCCATTAGTATTTGTTTTTTGGTATACCAACAAGGCCCCGCATTTATTTCAGTGCGAGGCGTTGATGATGTGAATAGGAGTTGACTTATAAAAAAGTTGGCTCAGTGTAAGTAGCTTTTGTGTTTAAAGTTTTTTCTGTTTTTCTTAAAACCTTGAAAAAAGACTCTATATTATTATAATAAACTTTGTAACCTAAGTGACTAACCGGCAATTTAGTATTGCACTTGTAATAGGTTTCTCCTTGATAATCATTAGAAATCACAAAAATCGTTTTGTCTCCGTAGTTGTCCTGAACCGTGTACTTGTTAAATGTTGTCATTAGTATTTGTTTTTTGGTATACCTAAATATACAACAAAATGTTTAGCTAACGACGGCTAACATACAATATCAAGCTAATTGAGCGTTTCTACTTAGTTACTAAGCTTAAAGACCTTAAGCCCCAGTATGAGTATCTATTTATATATATATAGAGCGCTAGCGCTATATATATAGAAATAAATACGAGGGTTAATATTCAGATTTTGTTTTTCTTTTCCTTATATATAGGGAGAAGAAAAAGAAAACTAACAGGATTTCCGTTAGTAACGAGAGTTTTAAGATTAGAAAAGGGAGCTAACTTTCACCAGCCCCCTTATCACACAACAACAAAACAATGGCAAAGAGCCACCGATTGTACTTTTATTTCATTGCTTGCTTAACAATACGCATTAGCGCTAGTGCTAAGATAAAGCCTATAATGGCACCAATGCCTAAATTTCTTTCTTTCTTCTCGGGTACATATTGCACCAGAGGCACCTCTTTGAATACCCTAACCGTGTCTGGTGGACATTCCACATCAACGAGTAATGTGTCAAAGCGGCGTTCAATATGAACAACAACTCCATCTCTTTCTATTGTAATAGTATCAAGCTTGAGCAAAGTGATCGTGTCACGTAGCTCAATACTTTCTGTAATGATGGTTGTGTCAATCCTTAAAACCGTGTCCTGGGCAATTGTTGGATCCTTGGCAATTGCACGTTTTAGGTGCCACTGCGCACCGCAGCTGCTTAACAGCAGCGAGATGATTACGCCCCACAAGAATCGCATTCCTCGTTGTTTTCTATACTGCATTGCGGCTGCTCTTTATCTTCCAGCTCGTTGATATAGTCGTTAAAGCTATCTTCCCACTTCTCCATGCTACTTTGTTGTTTTAGGGTCTTTACTAAATAATAAGGCAAAGGACACTCCTAGGAAGCCTCCAAACTCTGGTAGAGAGGCTTTGTCGAAAAAAACAAGTGTTATACCTGTTATAAATATAAGAGCTCCCACAAGAGTTGTTTTTTTGTTCTCTATAATTCTATTCAGCATTTTCGTCTTTTTTATTCATTAAGTACCAGCGTTGTGCGGTATATCCAATACTTGCTATAAGAAGCATGATTTTTAAAGTAGCCTCAAGGCTCGAAAAGGAAATGGCCATTGTTGAGGCATTCATTAAAAGCATTTTGATATCAGTGGTATTCATTAGGTTTTTATGTATTTGATTTTTCCGTTTACTTTAGAAGCAATTAAAACTTCCATTCTGTTTTCTCCGTCTGCTTTATAAGAACAATGCACCCAGGCAGGATTCTCTTCATCTCCAAATTCCCAAATCAATTGGTCAAATACAAGATTCATTTCTATATAATGAAAGATATGGCTGTTTTCTATGCCTCCAAAAACATCAGCATCAAGGTCAAGAGCTTCTCCTTTTGAGTGCTGTGATGTTTTAGATCCTCCTATTGCTTCATTAAGTTTTTCTGAGCGATAACCACTCGTCACGGCAATAGGTACATTAAAATGCTCGCGAACGTTTTGAAAGATATTATTAGCTACAGCCCTAAGCGCTTTAAGATGCGCAATTTTAGGTGTGTTGTCAATACCCAGCCGCGTAGCTGTTTGGCTTTTTGTTACCTCTGCAAGGTGAAGGTTTTCGCTTAGTTTCACAATACGTCGGGATCAACCGGTGTAGCGGCGCAATGGATGATGATTTTTTCGATTGTTCTTGCCATGATCTTTGTTTTTAAAGATAAGGAAAGGGGCGAACCCCTTTCCGTAAAACTACGCCACCACTTCAATGTTGTCCGCTCCGTATACTTCTATCAAAGAACCTTTAACGGCATCAATCAAAAGCGTCTGCGCTGGTTCTGTTTCATAATCTGCAACGGCTAATTCTAAACCACTAAACACGGGGTTAAAATCTGCTACACCTTGCACGGGTGTTGCGTCTCCTTGTATTGCTGCTTCGCTTGCGTATAGGAATGTCGCTACTTGCGCTGGAATGATTCCGTCCTTTTCGCTTTTTACGTCTGCATAACCTTCGGCTATCGTCACTACGCTACCGCTTGGAATTGTTAAACCGCTTGAAAGGTTTACTGATGAATTGATTTTGATGTACATAATAAATTATTGTTATTGTTTAAAAAAATATAGTTATTAAAACTTAAAATAAATCTTGCCAAGCTGTACCATTATAGCATTGGGCTTTGTTTGTTGTTGTATTGTATACCATTAGGCCACTCGCTGGGCTGCTTATTGCGTCCCTTTCCGTTGTGGTCATTCGTGGGGGTAGGAAGCCTTGGGTGGTGGATTCCATCGTAACAAGTGCGGTAGATTCTGCGCTTGTATATGGAGCCCCGAAAACATTCTTTGTGAATTGACTTTGAAAATAATTGTTTGTCCCGTCAACCTTAAAGGTAATGCCATCTATTTGCAATGTGTTTGCTCTAACGGCGCCGCTATTAAGTACACCCGCCAAA
>Ga0209279_10000461_pt1 | contig 26786 bp, 25 predicted proteins | sample CoawatmetaG00DNA_3_FD_187508 | JGI IMG/M metagenome (GOLD analysis project Ga0209279, IMG submission 187508) | Marine microbial communities from the West Antarctic Peninsula - Coastal water metaG006-DNA (SPAdes) (version 2) | ecosystem: Environmental > Aquatic > Marine > Coastal ... | reverse complement strand
CAAGCATTGCAATTTTCATTTTTTTCCCTTTGATGTAGGTTTAAATTTTGTTAATCTTTTGGATTAATTTTTTTCTTTCAGAAAGATTGGCATTATACTCCAATCCTATTAAAGATAGTTTTGGAATCTCACTAAGGAAACATATGTCTGCAAATGTAAATGAATGGCTTTTATGCACCAGTCAAAAAGAATTTGAGCATAAGGCGGTTGAAATAATTGAAAATTTTGCGGAGGATGCCATTAAAGCAAAAGGAAATTTCTCTCTCGTCCTGGCGGGAGGTAATACTCCTACAAAAATATATGAATCCTTATCAAAAAAAGATTGCGATTGGGGTAATTGGCATATTTATTTTGGCGATGAAAGATGCCTATCTTCTAATAATATTGAGAGAAATAGCTTAATGGCAGAAAAAAGTTTTTTTTCAAAAGTTTCAATTCCAAAAAATCAAATTCATATTATTTCTGCCGAGCTTGGAGCAAATGAGGGGGCTGAGATGTATGATAAAAAACTAAATTCAGACATGGTATTTGATCTTGTACTTCTAGGTTTAGGGGAGGATGGTCATACAGCAAGCATCTTTCCTAATTCTAAATTTGATGAAAATAAACAAGCTGTCCCAATATCAAATGCACCGAAATTACCAAAGAATAGAGTTTCATTAACGCCAAATAGATTAAGTATGGCAAATAATGTAATTTTTTTAGTTACAGGAAAAGATAAAAAAATTGCATTAGGTAAGTTTAAAAACTCTGAAAGAATTCCTGCTTCTAAGATCTCAGCTTTAAAAAACTTAACCGTTTTAATTTCTGGTGTTAACTAAGTATTTTTTTCTATAACGATTTTTGGAAACTTACCTGAATGATCTTCGCTATAATCTGCAACCTTTGAAGCAGTTTTTATAGCTATTTCAGAAAAAATCTTTGTAATAGGAGAGTTTGCATTTTTTATAACCGTAGGATTTCCATTGTCTAAGTCTTCTCTTATTTTAATATCAAGCGGAAGAATTCCCAATAGATCGACATTATAATCTTTACTCATCTTAACCCCACCATCCTTTCCAAATATATGCTCTTCATGGTTACAGTTGGAGCATACATGCAGTGCCATATTTTCTAAAATACCAAGAATTGGTACATTTACTTTTTCAAACATTTTTAAACCTCTTCTAGCATCAAGTAATGAAATATCTTGTGGTGTTGTTACAATAATTGCACCAGTTACTGGAATTTTTTGTGCTAACGTAAGTTGGATATCTCCAGTTCCGGGTGGTAAGTCAATTAATAAATAATCAAGATTGTTCCATTTAGTGTCTCTAAGTAACTTTTCAAGAGTTGATGTAACCATCGGACCTCGCCAGACCATAGGCGTTTCTTGGTCAACTAAAAAACCAATAGACATGATTTGAATGTTATGGGAATTTAAAGGATCCATTGTTTTACCATCAGAGCTGCTAGGCTTTTGATTTATACCAAACATTTTTGGCTGACTGGGACCATAAATATCAGCATCCAATATACCCACATTTGCACCTTCGGCTGAGAGGGCTAATGCTAAGTTTGCTGTAGTTGTTGATTTACCAACCCCACCTTTACCCGATGCTATAGCAATGATATTTTTTACATTAGGTAATGTTTGTACACCTGTTTGTACTTTATGTGATTTAATTCTAGTTGTTATATTTATATTTATTTCATTCTTTGTTAAGCTTTTTATGCCTTCAAGAATTATATCTTTAAATTCTGCAATCACATTCCCAGCATAAAAACCTAATTGTAGATCTATTTGCACGATATCTCCGTCACATTCTATTTTTTTGATAGTTTTTTCGTTAAGGACCTGTTTATTTAAAATAGGAAATTTAAGATTCTTTAGATAGTTTTCAATTTTTTTTTCTATTTCCATTATGACTGTTCCATTTCTAAGGTTTTATAATGTGAATTAGCATTTTGTTTGCTAGAATAATGGATTATAGAATAAATATCTCATTTAATGCGCAAACTTCTTGTAACCTCAGCTCTTCCATACGCTAATGGTAGCATTCACCTAGGTCATTTAGTTGAATATATCCAAACTGACATTTGGGTTCGTTATCAAAAGATGTCAGGTAATGAAACATATTATATCTGTGCAGATGATACGCACGGAACACCTGTTATGCTAAAAGCTGAAGAAGAAAAAATTTCGCCTGATGACTTAGTTAAAAGGGTTCATCAAGAACATGATTTAGATTTTAAAGAATTTAATGTTAATTTTGATCATTTTTATTCAACAAATTCTATTGAAAACAAGGAGTTGTCTGAATCAATCTACAACACATTAAATGATAATGATAAAATTTTATCAAAAGATATCGATCAATTCTTTGATAAATCAAAACAAATGTTTTTGCCAGATAGATTTATTAAAGGGGTATGCCCTAAATGTGAAGCTGAAGAGCAATATGGTGATTCATGTGAAAAATGCGGGGCGACTTACAGCCCAACTGATCTAAAAAATGCATATTCAGTTCTTTCAGGAACAGAACCCATAAGGAAAAAAACTCTTCATTATTTCTTCAAACTTTCAGAATGTACAGAATTTTTAAAGAAATGGATTAAAAATGACACCCTTCAACCTGAGGCTCAAAATAAGCTAAAAGAATGGTTCGATACGGGCCTTAAAGATTGGGATATATCTCGTGATGCCCCATATTTTGGATTTGAGATTCCAAATGCCCCTGGCAAATATTTTTATGTATGGCTAGATGCACCAATTGGATATATGGCAAGCTTCAAAAAGTTTGCTCAAATGAACAATTTATCATTTGACGAATATTGGAAAAAGGGGAGTACAACAGAATTAATTCATTTCATTGGTAAGGATATTTTATATTTTCATGCTCTATTTTGGCCAGCTACATTAAATTATTCGGGCCATAGAACTCCTACAAAAATATTCACTCATGGCTTTTTAACAGTCAATGGGGAAAAGATGTCAAAGTCAAGAGGCACATTCATAACTGCAAGGAGTTATCTTGAGCACATAAAAGATCCAAATTTTTTAAGATACTACTATGCAACAAAATTAAATTCTTCAATGGAAGATTTAGATTTAAACCTCGATGACTTTGTTGCTAAAAACAATAGTGATTTAATTGGAAAATTTATAAACATTCCTAGCAGAACATCGGGATTTGTGAGTAAATACTTCAATCATGAGCTTATGCCTTTAGCTTCAATAAAATCTGATGAGGCACTGATGTTATTAAAAAAAATTAAAGATGCTAGACAAACTATTAATTTGTATTACGAAGATCGGGAATTTAGCAAATTAGTTAAATTTATTATGCAGCTTATTGAGTATTTAAACGAATATATCAGTAAAACTGAGCCTTGGAAGTTGGCGAAAGAGGAAGCACAATTAAAATCTGATTCTTCATTACATGAAATTTGTTCCGTTTGCCTTAAGTCCTTTAGATCACTTTCTATCTATTTAACACCAATCATTCCAGATCTTTGTGAAAAAATTGCATCTTTTTATGGCGAAGAAACTTTTGATAGTTTTAATTTAATTGATGTCGATGTATTGAAAACTAAATTCTATAAGCATCTTTTAAAGAGGATTGAGCAGGATTCAATAGATTTGATGGTTAACTCTAATAGGTTAGGGTTATAAAATTAATCGTTTAACTGATTATATATTTTAAGCAGTACTTCTTGAGGTTTTGGGTTGCCTGTAATGGGTCTACCAATAACTAAAATATCAGAACCAAAATTTACTGCATCAATTGGATTCGCAGCTCTTTTTTGATCATCACCACGTATTTTCTCTAGCCTTATTCCCGGCGTAATAAAAATAAAGTTACTTGGAACATATTTACGAATGTTAGGTATATCTGGTGCTGCACATACTATTCCATCAAGACCACTTTCTGCAGCAGATATAGCTAGACTTTTTACACAGTCATTAATCGAACCCTTAAGTCCAATCTCTTTAATAAAATCTTGATTATGGCTAGTTAGCAGTGTCACTCCAATCAATTTTATTTGTGTATTGGAAACAGCATTTTTAGCTGCCATCATCATCTCTTTGCCACCCAATGTATGGACATTTATTATGTCTATATTTAGTCTCGAGGCTGCTTCACATGCTTTCATTACGGTATTGGGAATATCATGAAATTTCAAATCTAAAAATATTTTAAATCCTTTCTTTTTCACCCAATGAACAATTTCTGGACCACAGGCAGTAAACAACTCTTTACCAATTTTTATGCCACAATTGTAACTGCTGAGTTGGTTAATTATTTTTTTTGCATCATCAAGTGATTTTGTGTCTATTGCAATAAAAATATCAGTTTTTCTTGTCATTGAGTTAATTTTCTAAAGTAATATCAATTGGTTCTGATGGAAGTGATTCCCATGCGTTACAGCCTGGGCACTGCCAATGAAATTGCTTTGCTTTAAAGCCACATTCATTACAATTAAAAAATCTTCTTTCGCTTATTGAGTTTTTAACTGTTTGCTGAATAAGCTCAATATTTTCAATTTCATTTGATTTTTTAATGGTGAGGATTTGAAATAATTGATCAAGAGAAAGTAGGCTTGGCCTTTGTATTAATTCATTTCTAGCAATTTCTTCAGCTCTCCCAACTCCTTCATTCTTTAATACGAGTTCGTATATTGATTTAAGAATAGTTTTAAGCTTATATAAGTCATAATATCTTGAAAGTATTGATAGGGCTTCGTTTACGTTATGTTGAGTTTCATATGCAGAGATTACTTTCTGTGCGACTAATCCTAGATACTCTGGTTGTTGGTATTCAATTTTTTTCCAATAAACAACAGCTTCATCATATTTTTTTTCTTCATAGGCAATATCTCCAAGAAGGATATTGGCTCTTACACAATTTTTAGACTCCTCTAGAGATTTTTTTAGATATGTTTTTGCTAGACTATATTTCTTATTCATCAAGTTGTTAGTAGCTAATTCACAAAAATAATGACTTACTGAAATTCTAAATGATACTCCAGAGATTTTTTCTAAATCACATGCAGACTTAATTGCTTTATCCCAATCTCTTTCTCGCACATATATTTCTCTGAGTAAATTTAATGAATACTGATAATATTTTTCATTTTTGAGTTCTTTAAGTATCGATTCACTTCTTCCATAAAGACCTGCTTTGAAATAGTCCTGAGCTAATTCAGCTTTTATGGAGTCTTCTTGTTCAGAGGTAATTTCTCTTTTGTTTAAGAGACTTATATGTAAATTTATAGCCTTGTCATATTTCCCCACTTTTCTTAATAATGAACCAAGAGCAAAATGTATTTCGAGTGAATCATTCTTTAATTTAACAGCTTTTTCAAGTTCAGTTATTGCACTCTCATATTGATTGGTGTTTAGGTACGAAAGGGCTTTGAAAAGTGCGGCTGGAAGATCAGTGCTTTCTGAAATGATTTGCTTAATATCAACACGCGCAGCAACCCAACCTAAGATAAAAAATAAGGGTATAACTAGTAACCACCAAAATTCAAATTCGATCATATTTTTTTAAAAAAAAACATATTCGAATTTGAAAAAAAATGAATATGTTTTTACAAATTATACTTATTTATTTATCAACTTTAATTTTTAATTCTTTACCAGGTTTGAAATGAGGCACAAATTTTTCTGGAACATTTACACTTTCACCTGTTTTGGGGTTTCTGCCAGTTCTGGCTGGCCTATGGTTTAGACTAAAACTCCCAAAACCTCTAATCTCGACCCTCCCACCTTTACTTAGACTATTACTAAGTGAATCAATGATTGTTTTTACTGACAACTCTGCGTCCTTGTGCACAAGCTGTGAAAACTTATCAGAAAGCAACGTTATCAATTCAGACTTAGTCATTATTTCTTATCATCTAGTTTTGCTTTTAATAAAGCACCTAAATTTGTTGTTCCAGCATTTTCAGGCTCATTATTTGGTTTCTTTGTTTCTTTTTTTGGTTTTTCTTTGGTAAGAGCTTTTTTATCTTCATTTGGATCATCTGATAATTGCTTAATACCTAAAGAAATTCTTTCTTTATCTACATCAATTGATAAAATTACTGACTCTATTTCATCTCCTCTTTTGTAGTTTTTTAATGCCGCCTCTTGATCAGCCCAAGAAATATCAGATAGATGTATCAGTCCATCAATTTCTCCAGGGAGACCTATAAACACACCAAAATCTGTAATTGATTTAATATTACCTTTTATTTTATCGTCTTTATTATTACTATTTGCGAAGATATCCCATGGATTATCTTTGCATTGTTTCATACCTAATGACAATCTTCTTCTATCTTCATCAATCTCAAGTATCATCACCTCAACTTCATCGCCTAATTGAACTGCCTTAGATGGATGGATATTCTTATTTGTCCAATCCATTTCAGATACATGCACTAAGCCTTCAATTCCTGTTTCAATTTCAATGAAAGCACCATAATCAGTCAAGTTAGATACCTTTCCAAAAACTTTTGTCCTAGTAGGACTTCTTCTTGATAGCCCAACCCATGGATCTTCATCAAGTTGTTTTAATCCAAGTGAAACTCTATTTTTCTCTTTATCAAATTTTAATACTCTTGCATCGATTTCATCACCTATGTTGAGTATCTCGGATGGATGCTTGATTCTTTTCCATGCTAAGTCTGTTATGTGTAACAGCCCATCAATACCACCAAGGTCTACAAAAGCTCCGTAATCTGTAATATTTTTTACGATGCCTTTAACTACAGACCCCTCTTTAAGTGTTTCAATTAGGGCTTCTAAGTCAACTCCGTTTTGGCCCTCTAAAACTGCCTTCCTTGAAACAACAACATTATTTCTTTTCCTATCAATTTTAATTATTTTTAATTCACACTCTTTATTCTCGAAAGGAGATGTATCCTTAATTGGACGAATATCTACCAATGAACCTGGCAAGAAAGCCATAATGCCATTTACTGTAACTCTCAAACCCCCTTTTACTTTACTGCTCACATATCCAGTCACTATCCTTGATTCTTCCATTGCATCTTCTAGGTCAAGCCATGCTTGCATCTCTTTAGCTCTTGCTCTAGATAGGAGTGTTGATCCATAACCATCTTCTAATTTTTCAATTGATACCTTTACATGATCACCAATATTTACTTCAATATTACCCTTATCATCTAGAAATTCATCTGTCTTGATTAAGCTTTCAGATTTTAATCCTGCATTTACAATTACAAAGTCACTATCTATTGATACAACTTCTGCAGTAATCACTTCACCTTGACGCATTTCCTTAAGCGCCATACTTTCCTCAAATAATTCAGCGAAACTTTCAGATGATTTTTGTATTGTTTTTTCTAGAGTTGCCATTTTATATTTATTTACCTTCATTTGATCCCATCTGGCGATGAGGTTGTTAAAAAAACCTAATAAACTTGGTATCTATTAGATTACTTATATTTATTTAAACTGCCTTATTTTTGATAATCTCCATTACTTTTTCAAAGGATTGGTTAATGCTTAAGTTATCAGTTTTAATTAGATAAGCATCTTTTGCAGCCTTAAGAGGTGATATTTTTCTATTTGTATCACTTTCATCCCTTAATTTAATTCTCTCAAACAACTCGCTTAGGTTAACATTGTTTTCCTTTAATATCAACTGTTTATATCTTCTATTCACACGTTCTTCTATGCTTGCAGTCAGGAAAATTTTAACTTTAGCTTCTGGAAAAACTACCGTTCCCATGTCACGTCCATCGGCAACCAGCCCCGGAGATTTAAAGAAAGATTTTTGCAGGCCTAAAATTTTTCCCCTTACTAGCTCATTTTTTGCAATTTTAGAAGCAAAGTTCCCTATTAATTCTGATCGAATTAAATCTGTTATATCATTGGTGCCAAGAAAGATTTTTTCATCAATAAATTTTATATCTAGTTCGTCAATTAATTCTAATATCTGAATAATTTGATTTATTATTAGGTTTTTGGAGCTTGCTTCATAAGCTATAACTCTATAAATAGCTCCTGAATCTAGATAATGGAAGCCAAGTGTTTGGCTAACTAACTTCGATATAGTACCTTTGCCAGAACCAGCAGGCCCATCAATGGTAATCACAAAAGGTTTTTTGTGGTAATTACTCAATGACAGATTCTAAATCTTTGAAATAATCAGGATAAGTCTTGTTAACACAATCTGGATCCTGAATAGTAATATTCAAATTTTGTAGACAAAAAAGTGAGAAGCACATGGCAATTCTATGATCATTATAGGTTTTTATAGAAACATTATTATTAAGATTTTTTGGTGGAAAAATTGTTATTGAGTCTTTAGATGTAGAGACTTTAACACCTAATTTAGTTAATTCATTATCCATGGCCAAAATTCTATCTGTTTCTTTAAATCTCCAGCTCCCAATATTTTTCAATTTTGTTGGCTTATCGGCAAATACTGCAATTATGGCAAGTGTCATTGCGGCATCTGGAATCTCTATACAGTCTATTTCAATACCTTTTAAGGTTTTAGCTTTTGAAACTTGAATAGAATTGGATTTAAATTCAACTTTTGCACCCATCTCAGCAATGATGCTTAAAAATTTTAAATCGCCTTGAATGCTATCCTGATTGATACCTTGAATTTCAATTGAGCCTGCAATGGCGGCGGCAGCAAAAAAATAAGAAGCTGAAGACGCGTCTCCTTCAACAAAAATTTTATTTGGATTTCTATATACGGAATCTTTTTTAAGCGAAAATGAACGCCAGGCATTATTGCTGTAAAAAATATTGAATTTTTCAAGCAACTTTAAAGTTATATCAATATATGGTTTTGATATTAAGTCACCAATAATTTCAATAGTAAAATCTTCATTTGAAATCGGACCCGCGATCAATAGCGCAGTGAGATATTGGCTTGAGATATTACCTTTAATTTGAATGGGCCTAGAAAATTTGATTTTACTTTTTTTAATATTAATAGGAGGGTAGCCTTGGATTTGCTCATACTGAATATTTGACCCCATTTGCTCCAATGCATTAATTAAGTCTTTAATAGGCCTTTCGTGCATTCGTTCAATACCTGACAAATAGTAATCACCTTTCATCATTGCTAGAACTGCTGTAAGCGATCTAAAAGTGGTCCCTGAATTACCTAAAAAAAGCTTAGTATTTTTGTTAGGAAAATTATGATCAGCCCCCTTTATTTCAATGAAGGGCTTATTCTTATTACCTTCTTTAATTAATATTCCAAGCCTAATCAATGCATTGATCATTTGATCGGTATCCTCTGATCTTAGGGGATCAATTACCTTAGTCGTTCCACTTCCAAGTGCAGACATCAAAAGAACTCTATTAGTGATGCTTTTTGAGCCAGGTAATTTAATGAAGCCGCGAACTTGTGTTGAAGCTTTTAGTAATTTTTCTTTCATAACTAGTTTTTTTTGATCCAGTTGTTTCTTATTTTACTTGCTACGTTAAAGTATTTTTCTAAAGCAGCATAATCATCATTTTTGATTAAAGTAGCTGTTTTATTGATTTCCTTAATGAATAAATCTAGATCGTTTAAAATTGCCGCTTTATTAGCTAGAGAAATATCCTTCCAAACCTCTGGCGAGCTTCCAGCTATCCGAGAAAAATCTTTAAATCCACTCGCTGCAAATTCAAGTAATGTATCTGTGTTACTTTTCCCAGCTATTAAATTCACCATGTTGTATGCAATAAGATGAGGAATATGACTTACTGTTGAGAAAATTTGATCATGATCAAGGCAATTCATTATCTTGATAACTCCACCTAAGTCTTCCCAAAATTTAGTAGCAGTTTCAAGCTTATTAGAATTAGTTTCTGCCTCAGGTGTTAATATGATGTCTTTATTTTTAAATAAGTTAATTTTTGCTGCAGCAGGTCCATGCTGCTCTGATCCAGCAATTGGGTGACAACCAACAAATTGTGAAAATTTTTCTTTAAGCTCTTCTTTAGCGAAACGCATAATATTAGATTTTGTGCTTCCTACATCAATAATAATTGTTCTTGGTGATAGCGATGGATAAATTGTCTTTAATATATTTTGAATTTGAGCAACCGGAGTCGCAATAACTATAAAATCTGCTTGTTTAATATCTTTATCCAGATCTACAGAAATTCTATCAATCATTCCATTTGATAAAAAGCTTGATAAAGATGTCCCTCCTTCTCTTTGAAAGCCAATCACTTGATTAAACATTTGGTTTTTTTGACTTTCAAGTGCTATAGAGCCTCCAATAAGGCCGACACCAAAAATAAGCAAATTATTCATTTTATTTTTTTAAGAGTTGAGCTGATATATTGAATTGTAACATGACGCTAGGTAGTATTTTCTTGCCAATACCCTTTAATATAAAGCTCATAGGGCTTAAAGTTTGTTTTGTATTTCATTTTGTCACAGTCACCAATCCAGTAACCTAAATACATATATTTTAGTTGTTGAGTTTTACACCAATTAATAAGCCAAGTGATTGAGAAAGTTCCATAACTTACTTTTGTGTCATCAGGATCAAAAAAAGTATAAACTGCAGAAATTCCATCATTTACGATATCAATTATTGTCACGATTTTTAATAAATCTCCATCCCAAAACTCAAGAAGCTTGGATTTAACATTACTCTTAATTAAGAAGTCATTGTAATCACTTAAGTTGTTATGATTATTTTTTAAATAACTATGACGCTTATTTTGATATTTTAAATAAAGATCAAAATGTTCTTGTTTAAAAATAAGAGGAGCCTCTTGAACTCTCAAATGTTCATGTTTTTGATAGGTTCTTTTTTGTGTTTTAGAGGGCAAGAACTCTTTTACTACAAGTCTTATTGGTATGCATGCTGTACAAATTTCACAATTTGGCTTGTACACATATTGCCCACTTCTTCTAAAACCTTTTTCTACTAAATCTTGAAAATTAGTTTGGTTAATAGATTTATATGGAGTTACAACTAAAGATTGGGCATCCATTTTGTCTATATAGCTACAGCTATATTTTGTAGTCGTATAAAATTGAATTTTTTCAAAAGAAGATTTATTTTTTAAATCCATTTTAAAATTTTACTCGCCTTTTTTCATTGTATGTTTAAAATTATTTACTAATATATTTAAGATAGATTAAAGTTAAGGTATGAAAATAAAAACTATTATCTTATTATTTTTACTTTGCACTCTCAATGTAGCTGCTAATGAAGACTCAATTTTTTGGAAGCTTGAAAGCCCCGAGGGAAGACAAATTTTTATTTTTGGAAGTATCCACGTAGATGATAATAGGGTGGTTGATTTTAGTAATTTTGTTAAGAATGCAATGCAAAAATCGGACTTGTTTGTCTCTGAGACAAATGTTGTCAGCAATCCAAAAGTCTTAGAAGGTTTAGGTGCTGAATATACTGACTATCTTAGCGAAGAAGATTTTGAAAAAATTAGTGAGTTGTCAGATTTCCACTCAATCGAAGAGAGTTTTGCAATAAAGTTAAAGCCATGGTTATTAGGTTTTATTTTTAGCTCACCCAGACCAATGAACCCCTTTAGTCAGGACAACCTATTAAAGGTTGCTGCGAGAAACTATGGGCTGCCTTCAAAAGGTATTGAAACAGTTGATGAGCACTTCACTACTTTAGACTCACTTTCATCTCAAGAGCAATTTCAAATTTTAAAAAATGTTTTGGCTTTAAGTGAGGAAAAAAAGGAAAAAAATTACGAATTAATGATAAAAACTTACTTAATATTTAATTTAAATAAAATACTTAATGTTGATGAGAAAATTACTAAATCGATTGTGCCTAAAACCACTTGGGACATTGTTAAAAATGAGCTAATTCAGAAGAGAAATAAACTATTCTTTAAAAGACTTATGATTTTAGCAAAAAAAAATAATCTTTTTGTAGTGGTTGGGGCATCACACCTCGCTGGCAATGATGGCCTTTTGCAGAGATTTGCTCAAGCAGGGTTCACAAAAAAATCTCTTAAACCATTTAAAAAATAAAACTAATTATGAATAAGACAATTGATTCAAAACATAATCCTTTTTATAAATACTTTAAAAAAATAGCTGTCAAAAAAAGTTTTAGAAAAGAAACAAATAAAACTATTCTTGTTGGGCCTCACATCATTAATGTCTTCCTTGAAGCAAAAAAAGATATTGAATGCTTTATAAAAGATGAAAAAACAAAATCGCTCGAAATTCAAGAAATAATTAAATCAAACCCTAATATAGATTCCTATGATTTGAAGCATGGATTGTTTCTTGAGCTTTCAGATTTAAAGTCTTCAAATGGCTTAATTGCTATGGTAAAAATTCCTATGGAAGCTGATTCAGAAATAAAGAATGGTTTAAATTTATTTATTGACGGCATACAAGATCCTGGCAATTTAGGCAGTATCTTGAGAACTGCAGAAGCTGCCGGCATAAACTCCATATACTTATCTAAGAAATCGGCAGAGCTATGGTCACCAAAAACACTAAGGGGCAGTCAGGGAGCTCAAGTTAATTTAAAATGTTATGAAGGCCAAGATTTATTGGGATTATGCAATCAAGTTAGTATTCCCATATATTCATTGAGTATTTGTGGTGAGTCACTTTATGATGATGATATCCCTCAAGATTTAGTGCTTGTTTTAGGAGGCGAAGGAGGTGGCATAGATGCTGAGATAATTTCAAAATCAACCAAATCTATTTCAATACCCATGCAAGGGTCTATAGAGTCATTGAATGTAGGAACTGCTGCAGGCATATTTATTTATGAATACTTTAGAAGATATCAATTGAATTTAAGGGACTAATTTTTGCCATTGTCCAGTTTTTGATTGCGTGTTCTATTATTTCATTAAGATTCATTTGAGAGACATTTTTAGAGATAGGCTGATTTAAAAACTTTAAAACTTTAATCCAAATTTCTTTCTGATTATTTTTTATTAAAATTTTATAATCATCACTTTTGCTTATCTTAGTATTTTTGACGGTTACAATCGGTATATGTGAAAATTTTGGAATATCGAAACCTAACAAAGTTTGTAAATAAACTTGCCTTGGAGTTGAAGAAAGAAGATCAGCCCCTCTTACAATATTTGTTAATTCATCTATTTTGTTATCAACACTAACTGAAAATTGATATGAGAATTGCCCATCATTTCTTTTGATTAAAAAGTCACCTATCTCTTCGGATAAATTTTGTCTTAGTTTCCCTTGGAGTTGATCTTCAACAACTATTGGAGATTCATTAACCGTTATGCGGGTGGCAAAAGAATCATGGTTCTTGAGTTTTTTGTTCTTACAAAACCCAGGATAAATATACCCATCTTCTCCAAGTTTTGCTTTATCACTAAGGTATTTTCTTGAGCAGTCACATTTATAAGTTTTTTTCATCTTTAATAGTTTTTCAAAATAAAACTTATATACCTCAAGACGATGGCTTTGATAAGATTCAGTTGAATCCCAAAATAAATTTAAACTCTCTAATGTCTTCAGGATTGATTGCACAGAATTTTCCTTTACCCTTTGCTTGTCTAGGTCATCTATTTTTAGTAACCATTTGCCATCAACCTTTTTAGCGTCTAAGTAACTTGCAATTGCTGTAACTAGGGACCCAAAATGTAAGTCACCTGATGGTGTTGGTGCGAAACGGCCAACGTACACTATAAATTGCTCGGGTAAGGTGGAACATACCAGTGGATAAGTTTATTGCCTAGAAATATGATCTGGCAATTTAATCTATCATTTGTAGTACTGCTTAAATTAAAATAATATACTCTTTTTATGGAAGGCCAATTCGATGCAGAACGCACAATGCTCATTTTATTGCAATGAACTGTGTCATCAAGCAATTGTAGGTTTAAGCTGTTGGCTAGCCTTTTTCCTTCATAGATAGCTAATTCCCTTTTTGAAATAACGTCATACCAAAGCCAAATAGCAAAGAAGAGAAAAAATAAAATAACAAATTCAAATATATATAGCATATGAGTTTTTTTTTAAATCAATATTTTATATTTGCACCAAATTAATGCAAATAATTAGAATTTAATAGAATTTTATGTCTAAAAAATATCATTTTATAGAAAATTATAATTCCATATATTAAAATTTTTAAAATTTTATTAATTATAAGATATTAAATAAGTTAAATATGGATAATTTGGATAGTCAAGGTGATGTTTTATTTGTTCTGCTAGGGGCAGTCATGGTCCTCGCAATGCATGCAGGATTTGCATTTTTAGAAGTTGGAACAGTAAGAGAAAAAAATCAGGTCAATGCGTTAGCAAAAATAATGGCAGATTTTTCTATATCTACGATTGCATATTTCTTTATTGGATATAGCCTAGCTTATGGAATAGATTTTTATGCTGCAGCCAACGTACTAGCTGAAAAAAGCGCATTCGAGCTTGTCAAATTCTTTTTTCTGTTAACTTTCGCAGCTGCAATTCCTGCAATTGTTTCAGGAGGAATTGCGGAGAGAGCAACTTTCAAACCACAACTTATCGCTTCATTCATTTTAGTGGGATTTTTATATCCATTTTTTGAGGGGATTGTCTGGAATGGCAACTTTGGTTTTCAAGATCTCTTAAATCAGACATTTGGCGCACCTTTTAATGACTTTGCAGGATCGGTAGTAGTTCATGCGATGGGTGGGTGGATTGCTTTAGCTGCAGTATTAATTTTAGGCCCTAGGATTGGTCGATATACAAAGGATGGAAGACTAATTGCATTTCCACCATCCAATATCCCTTTTCTTGCTTTAGGATCATGGATACTCACTGTTGGATGGTTTGGATTTAATGTAATGTCCGCCCAATCACTTGAAGGTATCTCAGGTCTTGTAGCAGTAAACTCACTGATGGCTATGGTAGGTGGAACATTGGCATCATTAGTAATCGGTAAAAACGATCCTGGGTTTCTTTACAACGGACCTCTTGCAGGCTTAGTTGCCGTTTGCGCAGGCTCTAACTTATTTCATCCACTTGGTGCATTGATTGTTGGCTTGATAGCAGGTGCTTTATTTGTATGGAGCTTTTCACTGACTCAAAATAAGTGGAAAATTGATGATGTTTTAGGGGTCTGGCCACTGCATGGAATTTGTGGTGCATGGGGTGGAATTGCCGCTGGTATTTTTGGACTAGAATTTTTTGGTGGGCTTGGTGGTGTAGCATTTATGTCACAATTAGTTGGGACGGTTGTAGGTGTTTTTGTAGCCCTTTTGGGGGGATATATTGTTTACTCTATCATTCATAAAATGTTTAATTTTAGGTTGACAGAGGAGGAAGAATTTAACGGCGCAGATATATCTATCCACAAGATTAATTCAATTTCTTCTGAGTAACATAAAAGATTAAAACTATATATTTTTCTGCATGCTAAACTTTTAGTATGAATAATATTCATCTTATCATTCCCGCAGCAGGCGAAAGTTCTCGGATGGGTTCAACTACCCCAAAACAGTTTTCAAATTTTCATGGAAAAACGATCCTTGAATTTGTTGAATCAATATTTTCAAATCTTGTAGCCATAAAAACCATAACCATCGCGCTTAATAAAAATCAGCAATATATTGAAAGTCTGGGTTGTCAATTTTCAAAAAAAACAACGCTAATTTACTGTGGAGGTTCCACTCGGTCAGAAACTGTTTTAAATGCACTTGAAATTATAGGTGAAGATGTTCAAAAAAAGGATTGGATAATGGTTCATGATTCTGCCAGGGTCGGTATAACTGAATCTCTTATAAATAATTTTATTCGAGAGATTTCAGATGACAAGGTTGGGGGAATTTTGGCTATTCCTGCTCTCGATACGGTCAAAAGGGTTAATGATAAAAAACAAATAACGGGCACAGAAAGAAGGGATGAAATTTGGTTAGCCCAAACACCTCAAATGTTTAGATTTGATCTTCTTAAAAAGGCACTAAAATCTTTCAAAGGCAATCCAACTGACGAATCTGAGGCAATTGAGGCTCTTGGTTTTTCTCCAAAGGTTGTTGAAGGAAATATAGTAAATTTAAAGATTACTTACCCTGAAGACTTGATGAGAGTTGAAAGGCTTATAAAGAAGTCTAACTTATGATAAGGGTAGGACAAGGTTATGATGTCCATCAGCTAGTTCCGAAGAGAAAATTAATCCTTGGTGGTGTTTTAATTGATTTCCACCTAGGTCTTAAAGGGCATTCTGATGCGGATGTGTTAATTCATGCAATCATGGATGCAATTCTTGGAGCAATTGGTATGGGGGATATCGGACGACATTTTCCTGATACGGATCCTGCTTTTAAAAATGCAAAATCTCGTGATTTATTGACTGATGTTATTAAGTTAGTCGAGTCAGAAAAATTTAAGATTATAAATATTGATGCAACAATTATTTGCCAATCACCAAAATTATCTAAATTTATCCCTAAAATGATTGCAAATATTGCAGTTGACTGTAAATGTAAAAATTCACAAGTCAACATTAAAGCCACCACAACAGAAATGATGGGCTTTATTGGAAGGTCTGAGGGGATTGCTGCGCAGTGTTCTTGCTTAATTGAATCATTTTAAGCAAGTCTTTAATATTCCTTAAGTAAGACCAGCACAGCACCACTCCCGCCATCATGTCGTGGAGCCTCAACATAAGCAATAACTTCATCTTTTTGTATTAACCAATTTTTAACCTTGTTACGCAAAACTGGCTCTTTATTATAAGATCGTAAGCCTTTACCATGAATAATTTTTATGCATCTTACCTTCCTTTTTTTGCAGTCGCTGATGAAGTTGACAATGTATGACTTTGCTTCCTCTGAAACTAAACCATGAAGGTCAATAGATTTTTGTGTGACCCAATAACCTCTTTTTAGTTTATTCAGAATATCTGGCGAATGACCTTTTTTTAAGTATCTTAATTCCTCCCCAGATTCATTTTCAGTTGAAATAAATTCATCGCTTAAGGAATCAAGTAAAGCTTTTTTTTCATCTTCTATAAATTTTTTTGCTATGGGTTTTGGCTTTTTAATGTTTTTTTGGACCTTAGGCGACCTAATTTTTAGAGGCTTTACCCCTTTAACCGCATCTCTAAATACACTCTCTTCATCAGTCATTCTTTGAAAGAAATCTCTCTGCATCAAGGGCAGCCATGCAGCCTGTGCCAGCACTCGTTATTGCTTGTCTATAAATATGGTCTTGAACATCCCCAGCAGCAAAAATACCAGGAATGCTTGTTTGAGTGAAGTTTCCATCCCTTCCATATTCTGTAACTATGTAACCATTTTCCATATTTAGTTGTTTTTGAAATAAATCAGTATTCGGTTTATGGCCTATAGCAATAAAAATACCTAATAAATTTATTTCATTAATTTCACTGGAATTAACATCCTTGATTTTAATTCCAGTAACACCACTATCATCACCAATCACCTCTTCAAGGGTTTTATGAAGCTCAAGAACTATTTTCCCTTCTTTAACTTTTTCATAAACTTTATCAACAAGAATTGCTTCAGCTCTAAACTTATCTCGTCTATGAATTAAGGTGACCTTGCTTGCAATATTTGATAAGTAGAGAGCCTCTTCAACAGCTGTATTTCCTCCACCTACAACAGCAACCTCTTTCCCTTTATAAAAGAAGCCATCACATGTTGCACAAGCGGAAACACCTTTGCCAAGAAATTTATTTTCACTTTCAAGCCCAAGGTACATTGCCGAAGCACCTGTAGAAATAATAAGAGAATCACATGTATATTCAGATTCATCCCCTATTAAGCGGAAAGGTTTTTTTTCTTTTGAGGACTTTAGAAGATCAGCTGTATGGATATGGTCAAAAATAATTTCAGTATTAAAGCGAAGTGCATGCTTCTCAAATCGGCTCATAAGATCAGGACCAAGAACTCCATCAGCGTCAGCAGGCCAATTATCAACATCAGTAGTTGTCATTAACTGGCCACCTTGCTCAACACCTGTGATAAGTGTTGGTTTTAAATTTGCTCTAGCAGCATAAATTGCTGCGCTATATCCTGCTGGGCCTGATCCAAGTATTATCAGATTAGAATGTTTTGACATAAAAAGTTTACTCAATTTGGTTTAATTAGTGTAATTTTAGATGAGCATTCAATATGAATCAAACATTAACTGAATACAATTTATTATATAATTCACTATAAGTGCAATTCGTAAACATACTGATATAATTTGGGTAAACAAATCGTCAAAAATTTAAAAATTGTTATTTACTAAAAAATCAAAAGCTGCCAATAAAAAAATTATTGAATCGCAGGCCTCAACAAGAAAACTAGCAAATAGAATTATAAGAGAGGCTTCTTGGCTTACGCTACTTTTTCTTGGGGTATATATTACCCTTGCCCTTGGTAGCTTCACTGTTAATGACCCAGCATGGACTCATAGTGGGGGCAATGAAGTCATTCAAAATTTAGCAGGAGTTGTAGGAGCTTATTTATCAGATCTAATGCTATCAATTTTTGGTCTATCTGCTTGGTGGTTAGTTTTTTTAAGTATTTATAGTATTTTTTTAATCTATCCAAGAATCGAAGATGAGGGCTATAACAAGAAACATCTTTTAATTGTTCATTACCTTGGATTTTTTTTATTAATATTTTCATCATCAGCCTTTGAGGCTGGTTATATAGTTAAAATCAATGCGAACTTTCCAACTGAGCAGGGGGGCATGGTAGGGCATATGGCTAACCAATTTGTAGGACAAACCTTTGGTTATGAGGGGGGTTTAATTTTCTTATTATTCTCATTTGCGATTGGATTCAGTTTGTTTACGGGGTGGTCTTGGATTGTTATCTCTGAGTCTTTAGGAAACTTTATTTTTAACTTTATAAAATTTCTAAAAAATTTATATATAGATTGGCAAGATAGAAGAGAGGGTAAAAAGCTTGAAAAGGAAAGGTTTGTTGTTGTTGAGAAAGAAAGAAAGAAGTATATTGATAGAGATCCTGTGACTATTGTTGATAATCAAAAAAATGTTGAAGATAGTAAGCGGACAATTAAAGAAAAACAAAAGAATTTATTTGGAGAGAGCGAGCAGGATCTGCCCCCAATTCATCTTTTAGATGAACCATCAAAAAAAATAAACCCGCAGAGTGCGGAGACGATTGAATTTATTTCGCGGCTTATTGAAAAAAAATTACTTGATTTTGGAATTGATGCGAAAGTCATAACTGCCCAACCTGGGCCTGTCATAACCAGGTATGAGCTTGAACCCGCTGCAGGAGTAAAAGGCAGTCAAGTGATAAACTTATCTAAAGACCTAGCCAGAGCATTGTCAGTTTCGAGCATAAGAGTCGTTGAAACTATCCCAGGTAAAACATATATGGGTCTTGAAATACCGAATCCAAATAGGCAGATAGTGTTTCTATCTGAAATAATGAACTCTAAAATATTTGCAGATACACCAAGCTTACTTACCGTGGCTCTTGGAAAAGATATTGCAGGCAACCCAGCGGTTGCTGATATATCAAAAATGCCTCATTTATTAATTGCCGGAACAACCGGTGCTGGTAAATCGGTGGCAATAAACGCCCTTGTTTTGAGTTTGCTATATAAAGCATCACCCGATCAGGTAAAGATGATTTTAATAGATCCAAAGATGTTAGAGCTTTCCGTTTACGACAATATTCCGCATTTACTATCTCCTGTGATAACAGATATGAGTCAAGCTAGTCATGCACTAAATTGGGCTGTTGTAGAGATGGATAAGCGATATAAGCTTATGTCGGCTTTTGGAGTAAGGAACCTTGCTGGCTTTAATCAAAAATTGAAAGAGGCTGCAACCAAAGATAATCCACTAACTAATCCGTTCAGTCTTAATCCTGATGAACCAGAGGTACTAGAGGAGCTTCCTTTAATAGTAATTGTCATCGATGAGCTAGCAGACTTGATGATGGTGATGGGTAAAAAAATAGAGGAATTAATTGCAAGGCTTGCACAAAAAGCTAGAGCGTCAGGAATACATCTAGTTTTAGCAACGCAGCGACCCTCAGTTGATGTAATCACAGGATTAATCAAAGCAAATATTCCATCAAGAATTGCGTTTCAGGTATCAAGCAAGGTTGATTCGAGAACCATACTTGATCAAATGGGTGCAGAAACATTACTTGGCAAAGGTGATATGCTTTATATGCCGCCAGGAACAAGCTATCCTGATCGTATTCATGGTGCATTTGTTTCTGATCAAGAGGTTCATAAAGTGGTTAATTTTCTTAAATCAAAAGGCGTCCCCCAATATATAGATGAGGTTTTAAATCCAACTGAAGTTGTGGGTTTGTCTGATGGAGGTGAGCCTGCAGGAGAAAAAGACCCCCTATATGACGAGGCAGTTCAGATTGTGATTCAGTCAAGAAAAGCATCTATATCATATGTGCAAAGAAATCTAAGGATTGGTTATAACCGTGCAGCAAGGATTATTGAAGATATGGAAAAAGCAGGATTGGTTACACCTATGCAAAGCAATGGCAACAGAGAAATAATTACATCAAACACAAATGATTAAATTTTTAATATTATTATTTTTATCTCTTAACGCTTGTGCAGAAAATAATAATTTAGAAAAAATTCTAGGTAAGTTGAATTCATTTAATGCAGATTTTGTTCAAATTGTAAAAGACTCAACCAACCAATTAATTGATAAGTCAGTCGGCAAGGTTATGTTTCAGAAGCCAAATTATTTTCGATGGGAGTATAAATCCCCATCAAAAAATGAAATCATCAGTGATGGTGAGTTTATGTATTTATATGACTCAGACTTAAAGCAGGTGATTGTAAGTAAACTTGATGGGCAGATAGTCCTGAGTCCAGCAATGCTTCTGGTGTCTGATAATATCCATGAATTTTTTAATACAAAGTTAATTTCAAATTCAACAAATACAACACAATATGAAGTAACACCTAAAGATTTAGAGAGGGCTTTCTTTAAACAGGTCATTTTTAACTTTAACCTTGATCAATTAAAAGAAATGAAAGTCATAGATAATTTTGATAATGAAACTACAATTCAATTTTTTAAGATAATTCAAAATCAATATATCAATGAAGGCAAATTCCTATTTAATTATCCTGATAATATTGATGTAATAAAAAATTAGATGACTTCTGAAATCTCAATACCACTTGCTGAAAAATTAAGACCAAAAGTCCTTGATGAAATTGTTGGACAAAGCGATATTTTTTCCAAAGGTAAATCATTAAGGATTGTAATTGAATCTGGAAATTTACCTTCAATTATTTTATGGGGGCCACCAGGAGTAGGAAAGACAAGTATTGCAAAAGTTATATCGAATACAATAGACGCTCATTTTATTTCTGTTTCAGCAGTTTTATCAGGAGTCAAAGAAATTAGAGAGTCAATTGATAAAGCTGAATTTATGCGAGACCAGCAAAACAAAAAAACAATTTTATTTGTTGATGAAGTACATAGGTTCAATAAAAGCCAACAAGATGCATTTTTACCTCACATTGAATCAGGGCTGATTGTATTTATAGGAGCCACTACAGAAAATCCCTCATTTGAGGTTAATTCAGCATTGTTAAGTCGATGCCAAGTCTATACATTAAAAGCACTAACAATAGAAGACTTAGATAAAATTCTTGAAAGAGTTATGAGTGAATTTAATGATTTAAATATTACAGATAATGCAAAAAAAATAATTTTTGAATTTGCTGATGGAGATGGACGTAAGCTTATTAATTTGTTGGAAATAGTTTGTTTAACTGCTCTTACAGAAAAAAAATTAGAGATTGATTCTGATGAAGTTAAAAAAACTATGTCTGATAAATCAAGGCGTTTTGATAAAGGTGGGGAACAATTTTATGATCAAATCTCAGCGTTACATAAATCGGTTAGAGGTTCTAACCCAGATGCTTCACTTTACTGGCTTTTGAGGATGCTGGATGGAGGAGTTGATCCATTGTATTTAGCAAGACGCATAATAAGGATTGCGATTGAGGATATAGGTATTGCAGACCCCAGGGCACAAACAATAGCTTTAGAGGCTTATCAAATTTATGAAAGGCTAGGTTTTCCTGAGGCAGAACTAGCCTTAAGTAATGCTGTTATTTATCTTTCAATGGCACCAAAGAGCAATAGTGCTTACCAGGCATTTAATTCAGCTAAGTCCTTTATAGAGAATCAAGGTCATTTTGATGTTCCCATGCATCTGAGAAATGCACCCACAAAATTAATGGATAATATGGGTTATGGAAAAAACTATCGTTACGCTCATAATGAAAATCATGCCTATGCCGCTGGCGAAAAATATTTTCCTGACGAGATAGAGCCTGTAGAATTTTATAAACCAACAGATCGTGGATTAGAAAAAAAAATTAGTGAAAAAAAAGAGTTTTTAAAGCAATTAGATCAACATTACAACAAAAATAAAATGGAATAATTTTTATGATAGATATTAATTTACTTAGAAATAATATTGATGAGGTTGAATCTAGATTAAATTCAAGAGGTTTTAAGATTGATAAAAAAAATTTTATTGACCTTGAAAATAAACGAAAAAATTTGCAAATCAAGGTCCAAGAGCTACAAGAATCAAGAAATGATCTCTCTAAAAAAATAGGTGTAGAAAAATCAAAGGGTAATGATGTTTCTGATTATATGAGGTCTGTAGGACAAACAAATGATTTACTGAAAGAGCAAAATAGTGCCTTAGAGAAAGTACAAAATAAAATCCAAGAATTTTTGCTTGATATACCAAATTTAGCTCACGAGTCAGTTCCGATTGGTACAAGCGAGAATGACAACGAAGTGATAAAGGAAGAAGGAGAAAAAAAAGAATTTTCTTTTAAGGTAAAAGACCATGTAGATTTAGGAGAAAGTTTAGGCTTAGATTTTGATTTAGGAGTAAAGTTGTCTGGCGCTAGATTTACTACCATTCGATCTGGTCTTGCAAGCCTTCATAGAGCGCTCGGTCAATTTATGCTTGACATACAAACCCAGGAACATGGTTATGAAGAGTGTTATACGCCTTACTTGGTTAACTACGATTCACTTAAAGGTACGGGACAGCTACCAAAGTTTGAAGAGGATTTATTCATCACAAAGAAAGGAGGCAGTGAAGACAAGTTATATCTAATCCCAACTGGCGAAGTCCCATTAACCAATTTTGTAAGAGATAGTATAGTTGATTTAACAGAATTACCCATCAAACTGACGGCCTTGACTCCATGTTTTAGATCCGAAGCTGGTTCCTATGGAAAAGATACGCGAGGGATGATTAGGCAGCATCAGTTTGATAAGGTTGAGCTTGTTCAAATATGTCACCCTAACGAGAGCTATGAAGTGCTTGATGAAATGCTTAGCCATGCAGAACTTATTCTAAAAAAATTAGCACTCCCTTACAGAGTGATGAGTTTATGTACAGGAGATATGGGTTTTGGAGCCGCTAAAACCTTTGATATTGAAGTTTGGATGCCATCACAAGCTTGTTACAGAGAGATATCCTCTATTTCTAACTGTGGGGATTTTCAGGCAAGAAGATTGAAAGCTAGATTTAAAGACAGCGATAAGAAGAACAAACTACTTCACACATTAAATGGTTCAGGAATTGCTGTAGGTAGAGCTATGGTTGCAATTATTGAAAATTATCAACTAGGGAATGGCGATATTGAGGTACCCAAGGCATTAGTTTCATATATGAATGGAGTCGAGATCATTCAAGCTAAAAATTAAAACTAAATTGAAATTTTTCTTACCTTACCCTCATTGGCGATAATAGCTAATGTAGCCAATTTTAAAAATAAACCATGCTCAAAAACACCCGGAGTATTTGCTATTTCCCTAGCGAGAGCATCCAAATCTGAATAATTAAACTCACAATCGAGCACAAAGTTGCCATAGGATGAAATAGCAAACGCATTTTTCTCCATATTTTCTCTTACTATGCATTTTTTTGCTATTTTATCTATTAAACTTTTTGTAATTTTCCATGCAATTGGCGTAATTTCGATAGGAATTAAGTAATTTTGACCGATTTTAGACACAATTTTAGAATTATCACCTATCACAATAAATTTTTTACTTATTTGCGCTAAGAGCTTTTCACGAATAAGATCGAAACCACGACCTTTAAGTATTTCTAGATTTTGAGTTATTTCATCAGCACCATCAACATAGAGATCGATTGAGGTAATTTGATCAATAGATATATAGTTTAATCTTGCATCATTTGCTTTTTTTTGGCTGATGACCGAGCTTGCGACCACTGATATATTCAATGATTCTTTACTTATTTTTTCCGCAAGCATCTTTATAAAAATATCTGCAGTAGAACCCGTCCCAAGCCCAATTATTGAATTATCCTCAACATAATCAAGCGCGGCATATGCTACTAATTCTTTATCATTCATGAAAACTCATTCCATTTAATTCATTCATGCTTATAATACCTCCTTGATTAAAGATAGCAATTAATGGCAACGTCGCAAAAGAGAAACCTTTTGAAGAAAGGATTTATGTTTGAAACTAATACCTCTCATAGTATTGAGATTGGTAGGGTCTTTTACAGCCATCTAAAAGATAAAAAAAAATCTTTAAATATATTTACTGCGAATGTATTTGACGCCATTAAATTAAAAGATGAATTAGTTTGGTTTTATCCTGAATTAAGAATTAACCACTTGCCTGACTGGGAAACACTTCCTTACGATCAAATATCACCCCATCCTGAACTTACCTCAGAAAGGTTACTTGCCCTCTACCAGATGATACAGAATGAGTTTGATATCAACCTATTGCCAATCACAACTGCCTTACATTTTCTCCCTCCTAAATCTTATATAGAAAAATTTAGTTTTGATTTTAAGGTAAAACAAGAGGTGGATATTGAGGCATTTAAAACTAGATTGATTGAAAATGGGTACCTTAATGTCGATAAGGTTTTAAGTCCTGGGGAGTTTGCAATTCGTGGCAGCATTATTGACATTTACCCAATGGGCTCAATCGTCCCCTACAGAATCGATTTTTTTGGAAATGAAATTGATACGATAAGGACGTTTGATGTTGATACACAGCGTGGCTTGTATCCAACAAATAAAATAAAACTGTTACCAGCAAGAGAATTTCCTATTGATTCCGATGGCGTTAGTCAGTTTCGGGAAAATTATCGAGAAAAGTTTAACGGAGACTTATCTAAATCAAAGCCATATAAAAGCATAAGTAAGGGGACAACATTTGCAGGTGTTGAATGGTATCTCCCTCTTTTCTTTGAGAATACAAATACAATTTTTGATTACATTAATCCGAGTGATATAACTCTTCAGTTAGGAGACATATATAAAGCTTCTACAGACTATCAATCCGAAGCACAGAGTAGATTTCGTCTTTATTCATACGATCCTGAGAGACCTATCTTAGAAACAAAAGATTTATTATTACCAACTGACCAATTTTTCAAAGAAATTAATCAATTTGAACAAATAAAAAAATCAAAAATTTCTGCCCCTACTCAATTCGATGTTGCTATAGATAGAGAAGAATCTCCACCCTTAAGGAAATTAAAAGATTTAATAGGCAATAGTAAAGAAAATATTTTGATTTGCACAGACGGCCTAGGTCGTCGAGAGTCGGTTGGTGAATTATTAAAGCAGTCAGGCCAAAATTTTAAGGAAATTGAGACCTGGCAAGATTTTACTTTATCAGACCAAAAGGTATGTTTAATTTCGAGCCCTCTTCATAAAGGATTTTTTCATGATGAGTTTACAGTAATCACTGAGAATGAAATTTTCCCTAACTTTGTTAAACAAATTAAGAAAAAAAATAGAAATAAAAGCTTTAATGAGGATGGGATTGTTAAGGACCTTACCGAGCTTAATTTAGGGGATCCTGTGGTTCATGAGCTTCATGGGGTGGGCAGATACCAAGGTCTGGTTGATTTAGATTATGGTGATGGCATGACTGAGTTTTTGGTTTTGCACTACGAAAGGGAGGACAAGCTTTATGTTCCTGTCTCAAATCTTTTCTTAGTTTCAAGGTATTCTGGTGGCCCAAGTGAGTCAGCGCCAATCCATAAATTAGGCAGTGGTGCATGGGATAAAGCAAAAAAGAAGGCATTGTTGCAAATTCATGACACAGCCGCAGAATTACTAGATCTATACGCAAAAAGATCAATTCAAAGAGGCTATAGTTCAAAAATAAATCTTAATGATTACGAAGTTTTTTGTGATGAGTTTCCATTTGAAGAAACAATAGATCAACAAACAGCCATTGAAAAAGTTATTGAGGATATGGAATCTTCTAAACCAATGGATAGATTAATATGTGGCGATGTGGGCTTCGGAAAAACAGAAGTCGCTCTTAGAGCATCATTCATTTCAGTCTTAAATAATAAACAAGTAATTATTTTAGTCCCAACAACCCTATTAGCAGAACAACATTTTTCAAATTTTAGTGATAGGTTTGCAAAATGGCCAATAAAGATTGAAGAAATATCAAGATTTAAATCAAAGAAGCAACAATTAGAGTCTTTAAAAAAGCTTGAAAATGGGCAAATAGATATAATTATTGGAACACATCGATTAATTCAGCCTGACGTTAAATTTAAAGATCTTGGTCTCATTGTGATTGATGAGGAGCATAGATTTGGAGTTCGGCAAAAAGAAAAGCTAAAGTCATTTAGAAAAAATGTAGATGTTTTAGCACTCACAGCCACACCAATACCAAGAACTTTATCAATGGCGATGGAGGGGCTCAGAGAGTTTTCAATCATTTCTACACCACCTGAGAAAAGGTTACCCATTAAAACTTTTGTTGTTAATTCAAGCCAAGGGATTATAAATGAGGCTGTTTCACGAGAGTTTAATAGAGGTGGGCAGGTAT
>Ga0209279_10000460_pt1 | contig 26804 bp, 40 predicted proteins | sample CoawatmetaG00DNA_3_FD_187508 | JGI IMG/M metagenome (GOLD analysis project Ga0209279, IMG submission 187508) | Marine microbial communities from the West Antarctic Peninsula - Coastal water metaG006-DNA (SPAdes) (version 2) | ecosystem: Environmental > Aquatic > Marine > Coastal ... | reverse complement strand
AATATGAGAATAAAATTTGGAACTAGAACTTTTAATATAGTTAAGATTAATGATGAGAATGATAATAATAATTATATTACTTTAGAAGCTATTGAAGATGTGGCAAACTAATGGATATTAAATTTAATGTTAAAAATTTAAAAAAAGTTTTATCTCAATTAGATAGATTAGGAAAAGATATGGAACAACCTTTTCAAGAGATAGTTAAAGGTGGTGGACAGTTAATTAGAACAGAAGCAATTAAAAGTATTCAGACAGGTGCAAAGTCAGGTGTTATGTATCAAAAATATAATCCTCGTAGAGAGCATAGAGCATCTGCTCCAGGACAATCACCAGCAAGTGATACAGGAAATTTAGTAAATAAAATAATTGTTAAACAAAAAAGTTCAGATGTTGTTCATGTAGAAAGTAATGCAAACTATTCAGCTTTTTTAGAATATGGTACAAGTAAAATGCAACCAAGACCATTTATGTTACCAGCATTTGAAAAAAGTAAAAAACCAATATTAAATGCAGTATTTAATAGAGTTAAACAAAAAATTATGGAATATACTAAATGACAGATTTTGCAGTCACATTACAGACAACAGTATATAATGCTTTATTAGCAAGTAGTCCTCTAACAACAAAGTTAGGAGGAAATAATATTTACGATTTTGTACCAGAGAATACAGCATTTCCTTATGTTAAGATCGGAGATCAAACAATGGTAGATGATGGAACAAAAACAAAAAAGGGTACTGATTTTACCCTTATGATTCATACTTTTTCAAGATATAGAGGAAGTAAGGAGATAAAAGAAATTATGTCATTAGTTTATGATGTATTACACGAGTCAAGCCTATCAGTATCAGGTGCTATGAATAATATGAGATTTGAGTTCTCTGATATAATAAAAGAAAATGATGGTTTAACAACACATGGAATGCAAAGATTTAGAGTTTTTGTATTGACAAATTAAAAAATAATTAATAAAAAATAAACAAGGAGAAATAACATGGCGGCACAAAAAGGTTCAGCATTTTTATTGAAAGAAAATAGTAGTGGAACAGCAGTAGTTATTGGTGGAATGAGAAGTACATCAATGTCTATTAATGGAGAAACAGTTGACATAACTGCAAAAGATTCAGCAACATTTGATGGAGCATCAGGAAACGATATTGGTAGAGCATTAGGTGCGAATATGGGTATCAGAAGTATGAGTTTATCTGCAAGTGGAGTATTTACAGATTCTGCTGGAGAAAATAATGTAAGAGGTGCGGCATTTACTGGAGATTCATTAAATTACGATTTAGTTTTTGGAGATGGATCAACTGTAAAAGGTGCTTTTATAATTACATCTTATGAAAGAGCAGGAGAATACAATGGAGAAGAAACTTTTTCAGTATCTCTTGAATCAGATGGTACAATGACTTACGCAAATGCTTAATAACTAATAAGGAAAATGATATGGAATATACAGATGGGTTTAAAGTGATAGAAATAAAATTTCAAGGCGAGTCCTATAATGGTTTCTACAAGGTTACAAGAAAGGGTGTAGTTACTATCGAAACAAGAAGTGATATTCCTGTTAAACCCTATGACCATATCACTATTGGTGTTACTGAAATGATTGTTCAAAAGGTTGAAGTTTATTCTACAAGAGCAGAAATTACTTGCGAAGATAAAGATACAAGTGATATAGTTAAATCAAATAAGACTTTGAAAAAACTAAAAAAATCTGAACCAAAAGAAAAAACATTAACTGAACAATTAATAGAAAAGGACACTAATGGCGAATCAGTATAAAGGCGAAATCAAGGGTAAGCTGGGAGATAAAGAAAGAACTTTCAGACTTACCTTTGAAAGTATAGTTAATATAGAAAATAGAACTGGTAAATCAATATTAGAAATTACTAATAGCATGGCTCAAAATAAATATTCTTTACAAGATGTAGTTATTGTTATGCACGAAGCCTTACAAGGTGCTGGTGGTAAGTTTGCTCAATCAGCAGTTGGAGATATGGTTCTTCAAAGTGGATTATTAAAAATTGGAATATTATGTTCAGAAGTATTAATGACAATATTTACAGGCGATAAAGCAGAAGAAGATTCCCCTTTAGTACAGGGGGAGAACGAGCCGAAAAATACCCAATCCAGCAATATCTAGAAATAGGTCTTGGTGTATTAAAATTCTCCCCTAAAGTATTTTGGGATTTATCAATAACAGAATTTATGTCAGCTTTGAATGGTCATCATTTAAAGAATGGCAAAAGTAAAACTAATAATAATCCATTAGTTAAAAACGAAATGGAAGATTTAATGAGGCAATTCCCAGATTAATATTATGTCAGCAAATTTAGCAACCATCAGAGTAGAACTTATTGCAAACGCACAAAAGTTTAAGACTAGCCTAGAGGGTGCAAAGAAGAAATTAACAACTGTTGATAAGGCGGCAAAGAAAAGTGCTAAAGGAATGAATAGGGTTTCCAAAGCATTCCAGAATACTGCTGGTTCTATTGCGGCAGTTCAAGGTCCACTTGGTCCAGTAGCTGGTCGTCTATCTGCTATTGGTGCAATCGTTGGTAGAGTTAGTCCATTGATGCTAGGTATTACTGGTTTAGTTGTTGGATTAGGTTTAGCATTTACAAAATTAGTTAAAAATACTGTTGGTGCACAAACTCAATTACTTAAATTAGAAGGTATTTTAAAAGCAACAGGTGGTGCGGCAGGATTAAGTTTAAATGAGATAGAAAATTTAGCTACTGAAATAGGTGTAGCAACATTAGCTTCAACTTCAAAAGTTAGAGATGCGGCAGGTATAATGCTTACCTTTAAATCTATAACTGGAGAAACTTTTAAAGACGCATTAAGATTAGCACAAGATTTAGCAGAAGTTGGTTTTGGTGATTTAAAAATGGGTGCTACTCAATTAGGTAAAGCACTAGAAGATCCAATAGTTGGTTTAGGTGCATTAAGACGAGTAGGTGTTTCGTTTACTGATGCACAAAAAGAAATGATTAAAGTTCTTACTATGACAGGTAGGAAAGCAGAAGCACAAAGAATTATTTTAGATGCGTTAGATCAACAAGTAGGTGGTGCTGGTGTTAAAGCCGCAGGTGGTTTAGCTGGTGCAGTAGATTCTTTAGGAGAAAATTTTGATATATTTTTTGAAAGAACAAAAACAGGTACTGGTATAGTTAATTTTTTAACTAAAGCAATTAATGGATTAGCTGGTGAAATGGCTAAACTTGATATGGAAGCCTCGAAGCTAACAACTATTAAACAAGTTACTGATTCTCTTAAAGAAATGAAAGAAGAACTGGCAACTCTTGATAATACAGATGATATGAATAGTTCAATGCAATTACAAATGCAAACTTCTGATCAAAAAAGATATGCTGAATTAAAAATATTAATTGCTGAACACATGGCTCAATTAAATAATTTAGCTGATGAGTCAAATAAAGATGCACATAGAGAACTTCATGCTATAAGTGAAAAAGCTAAAGAAGAACATATGTTGCGTGAAATACAAGAAAAAAACGCAAGAATACATACAAGAGATACTGATAGAGCAATAAAAGGATTAGGAAAAACACAAGCAGAATTAAAAGATTTAAACGATATATACAAAATACAAGATGAGTTAAGAAAAAAACTTGGTAGTGATGGTAAATTATCAGAAGAAGAAATAGCTATACAAATGGAAATAGCTACTGAAGGAATTTTAAAAAGAAATAAAGCATTTGAAGAATTAAGAGTAATACAAGAAGATTTAGATAAAATAGCAACTGGTGTTGGAAGTACATTTGCAAGTGTTGGAGATAAAATATCTGATGCTATGTTTAGAGGTAAATTACACACATTAGATTTTAAAAATATTCTTTTAGAAATGGTAATAGCATTACAAAAAATGATATTTAAAGTAATGGTATTAGATAAGATACAACAACAAATAGAAAATAGAATGAAGAAAGGTAATTTCTTCAAAGATATACTTGGTTCTATTATGGGTGGAAATCCAAATGCCGCACCATCACACTCAACAAGAACATTAATGGCAGGTGGTGGAACAGTACAACAAGGATCACCAACTATAGTTGGAGAAAGAGGTCCAGAGTTATTTGTTCCTAATAGTGCTGGTTCAATTAAAAATAATTCAGATACTAAATCAGCTATGGGTGGTGGTGGTGGAGTTAGTATAGTACAAAATTTAAACTTTGCTGTTGGTGTTACTAATACAGTAAGAGCAGAAGTTATGAATATGTTACCATCAATACAACAATCAACAATTCAAGCTGTTGCAGACGCAAAGCAACGAGGCGGAAAATTTAGTAAGGCATTCGGTAGTTAATCATGGCATCATACACACCAAGTTATCCTTTGACACTTCCTACTGTTACTGGAATTAAAACACAGAACTGGGGAATGGAAAGAGTAGTAGCTGTTACTGAATCTCCATTTACTAATCAAGAACAAGTTTTTGAACATGAGGGTGCACAATGGAAAGCTACCTTTACTTTACCACCTATGAAAAAAGATAAAGCCGCAGTATGGTTAGGTTTTCTTATGTCATTAAGAGGTCGTAGAGGAAGTTTTAAAATAGGCGATCAAGATAGAAAAAATATTCAAGGAACAGCAACAGGAACAGTTTTAGTTAGAGGTGCGGCACAAACTGGTAATTCTATTAATTTAGATGGCTTTACTGCAAATAGAGCAAATGTTTTTTTAGCTGGAGATTATATTCAAATAAATAGTTATCTTTATATGGTTAGTGCAAATGTAAGTGCAAATGGTAGTGGACAAGCCGCAGTTTTAATAGAACCATCTTTAAGAACAGGTATTGAAGCTATTAATGATAACACAACAGTAATTTACACAAACACAACAACAGTTATGAGATTAGATAGTAATGAACTTAATTGGGATACTAATACTGTAAGTGTTTATGGAATATCTTTTGCTTGTAGCGAGGACTTATAATGAACATATTAGATTTATTAAAAAAAAATTTTGTTTTAGTACCAGTTATAGCATCAATCCTTTTTGGAACTTTTACTGGTATAAAGTATATAGTTAATCTTACAGATACTATAAATGCTAATCAACAAGAAATAATAAAAATACAAGAAGTTCAAATAAAAGATTTGCGTAGAGATTTATCTCACGAACAAGAAAAAATGGCAGATGTAAAAACTAGACTTGCATCAGCAGAAGCTACATGGCAGATGGCAGAGAATCTCTATAATGTACTCGCCAACACTGTACGAGAACAAGGCTATGATATTAAAGACGTAGCTAGAGATTTATTAAACAATTAAAAAATAAAGGATTTATGGTAGATGATAATGGATTACAGATTTACAGCAATATTAATATTATCTATGTGCCTAATGGTTTTTTTTGTTAAACCTGCTTACCCTAGAAATGAATATCTTCAAAATGATGGATCACAATGTGTCTATGGAAGTGTAGATGTATCTATTACTAAAGCTGAAACCGAACAAGATTATCGTATTCCAAGCACTAGCGATTATGATAATAATAGACACGAATTAAGATTATCGTTTAGAAAAAATTTAGGTCTATCTAAAAGAAATTGTGACTCACAAAATAGAATAAGAACAGAAAATCTTATATTAAAACAACAATTAGAATTATTAAAACATTGTAATAAAGTTAATGCTAATCCTAGTTATCTATATAATGAAAACTTTAAATCATTAGCTTTAAAGTGTAAGGGTATAATATCAGTTAATGAAGAAGTTCTTAATAAGAAAGAAGAAGGAAATCATTGGGATAATTTAAAAAAAGAATATATGGAAAAAAATCCAGACAATTATATGGGAGAAGATTCTACAAAGAAAAAATTAAAAATACCTAAATACTTAACAGAAGAATTACCAGTACCTACAAAATGAGTAGGTCTATATTAAAAATTATAGTTAAACTCCGCATGATGTACTGCGATATTAGAGGTCATCATGGCAAAAAATGGAACTATGAACCATCAGAACATTATATGGGTAGAAAAAGAAAAAAATGAAAATATCAGATAATACATCAGTAAGTATGCCAGTTAAAAATATGATTGGTATTGTTATAGCAGTAGCTATGGGTGTGTTTGCCTATACAGAAGTAACTTCTAGATTAACTTCATTAGAAACTTCAAGAGAATTATTTCAAGCAGACTTACTTAAAAAAAGTGAACAATTACCAACTGATCAGGAACAATTTATGTTGGTAGAAGACTTGTATAAGTCAACAGAAAAATTAGAAAAAAGAATTGATAATATGATGCACAATAAAATCAATATAGAATTTTTAAAGAAACAAACTGAAAAACTTTTAGAAGATGTTGAGAGATTAAAAGATAAAGTAAGACAAAATGGGAATGGTAGTCATGGTTGAAATAGTTGTAGCATTATTGATGATTGTAAACGGAGAAATCAAGGAACATAGAATACAAGAATCTATGTCACATTGTTTAAAAGCTAAAAGAATTGCAATGAGATCAGGTACAAGTCGTATAGACTATCAATGTATAAAATCAAAAGCAGAAACAGAAATATATATGGGTGAAAAATCTATTGTAAAATTACATTTAAAATAAGAGGTAAAAATGATAGGAAGAATAAATAAACAAATAATTACCTACATGAAAGACGAATTAAAAAAAACTAAAAGAATGAGTTTTTTAAAAGATTTAAAAAAAGAAGTTAATACTGGTGCTAATGGTACTCAAAAATATGTTATTAAAAAGGGTATCAATAAAGGCAAAATATTATAACTAATTAAGGAATACAATGGCAAGAAATATAACAGATGCTTTTAATACAGCTATAACTAATAAGGTTGTCAGACCTATTATGGCAGTTGAATTAGACTTTAGTGATGGAGTATTAAAGATGTGGAATGGTTATGGAAATTTAACTATGACTGCTGGTGGTTCTTCAAAAACATTTACTGGTCAGGGAGATTTATTAGGAATTACAGGTATAGAAGAAAGTTCAACATTATCTATGAGTGGTATTACTTTAACTTTAGCAGGAATAAAATCTAGTTTAATATCTACTGCTTTAAGTGCAGGATATACAAATAGAAATGGTGCAGTCTATTTAGGTTTATTTGATGCTTCACAAAATGTTATATCAGATGTTTATACTATTTTTAAAGGAAAAATGGACGTGTTAAATATTCAAGAAGGACATGATACTACTGTAATAACTTTACAGTTAGAAAGTAGATTAGTGACTTTTGAAAAACCATCTAACAGAATGTACACTTTAGAAGATCAACAAGTTGATTTTGCAAATGATGTAGGGTTTGAATTTATACCAGATTTACAAGACAAAGAAATAATTTGGGGAAAAGCTACTAATTAATGCGTGTAGAAAATTGGGGTTCTAAATTAGAATTAGTTATTGAAGAATTAAAAAATAAAGAAAAATTTATTTTTGGTAAAAATGATTGTGTTACTTTTGTTATAAATAGTATTGAAACAATAACTGGTAAAAAAGTTTTTGATAATAAATATAAAAGTATTAAAGAAGCAAAAAAAATAATTAAAAGTTTAAAAAGTAAAGATTTATTACATATAGCATTAAAGATAGCAAAAGAAAATAATTTTAAAGTAATTGATATAGATAAAGCACAAAAAGGAGATGTTTTATATTATAAAGATACAACAGATTTAGATGGTACATTAGGTGTGTGTATTGGAGAAAAAATAATGTTTAACTGGAAAGAATCAATAGTTTTAATAAATAAAGCTGATTGTAAAATAGCTTGGAGAATTGAATAGTGAAAATTTATAAAAAAATAGTTTATGATAAAGATAATAATATCATAGAAGAAGATTCTTATGAACATCATGGTCAAGTAGCCCAAGCTGGTGGTTCAGTTAAAAAAATTATTATTATTGCGGCAGTAGTTGCGGCAGTAGTAATATTAGGTCCAAGTGCTATAACAGCATTTCAGAGTATGAACCTAAACCCTCTTCTTACAAGGGCATTAATTTCTATTGGGACTTCTATTATTGGTGGAATCATTGGTCAAAAACTTGCACCCAAGATTGATCCACCTAATATAGGTACACCTTTAGAATCAGGAGTTACAGTTACTGCTAAAGCACCCACAGCACCTTATAGAGTTATTTATGGTACATCAAGAGTTGGTGGTACTATTGTGTATGCAGAAACAACTTCAAGTACAAATGAATTTTTACATATGGTTGTTGTCCTTGCTGGACACGAAGTAGATGAAATAACAACTCTTTTTTTAGGAGATGATTCTGTTGCATTAGAAACAAATTCTAATGATAGCAATGGTATTCCTATTTTTACACCAACAAGTAGTGATAAATATAATGGTAAATTACAAGTTAAAAAACATTTAGGTGATGTAGGTCAATTAGCTGATGCAAATTTAGTAGCTGATGTTACTCAATGGACAACTAATCATAAAATTAGTGGAAAATCATACTTGTATCTTAAATTTACATTTGATAAAGATGTATATCCTAATGGTGTTCCAAATGTTTCAGCAATAGTTAAGGGGAAAAAATTATATGATCCAAGAGCAACTAGCTTTACTGCTTCTTCTAGCACTGTATCTACATCTGCTAACACTATTACCCTTTCTTCGCATGGACTTTCTACTTTTGACAGGGCTACTTATAACTCTAACAGCAACACTGCTATTGGTGGTTTAAGTAATGGCACAACTTATTTTGTTATTAAGGTAGATGCTAATAATATTAAGTTAGCAACTAACTATACAAACTGCGTTGCAGGAACTCCTATTAGTTTAACTTCTGTATCAGGAAGCACTACTCAAAAATTTAATTTTACAACTTTTTCAGACAATCCTGTTTTAGCTACAAGAGATTTTTTAAAAGATACAATTTATGGTTTGCAAGTAGAAGATGTTGAAATAAATGATACAAATTTTATAGCAAGTGCAAATACTTGTGATGAAACTGTTACTGTTACAAATCCATCAGGAACAGAAAAAAGATTTACTTGCAATGGTACTTTTCAATTATCACAAAGCCCCAAAGTAATTATAGAAAATTTAATGACTACTTTGGGTGGTTTTTTAATTTATTCAAATGGTGAATTTAAAATAATACCATCTGCTTTTTTATCGCCAACAGTTACTTTAAATGAAAGTAATTTAAGAAGTGGTATATCAATTAATAGTAGAGTAAGTAAAAAAGAATTATTTAATGCTGTTAAAGGTTTATATTCTGAACCAGCTAATGATTTTCAACCACAAAATTATCCTATCTTAACTAATTCAAGTTTTGAATCAGAAGATAATAGTGAAAGAATTTATGCTGAATTTGATTATCCTTTTACTAACTCTAGTAGAATGTGTCAAAGATTATCTAAAATTCAATTATTAAAAGTTAGACAACAAATATCTTTTTCAGCATCTTTTGATATGGGTGCTTTTAAATTAGATGTTGGAGATACAGTTAATATTACAAATACAAGAATGGGTTTTACAAATAAAACCTTTCAAGTATTAGAGTGGGGTTTTACTATTAATGGAAATGATGGTAGCTTACAAATAAGTGCTAACTTTAAAGAAATTGCTAGTGCTGTATATGATTTTGCTACAAGTAATTATTCAACTGTTTCTAGTGGTAAGGCAACTAACTTACCTAAATCTACATCTGTATCTGCACCATTAGGAATTACTTTAAGTGATGAGTTGGTTTCTTATAATGATGGAACTGTAATCGTAAAAATGGTTATTGAAATAACTGCGGCAACAGATAATTTTACTGAATTATATGAAATAGAAATTAAACAATTAACTGATGCGAATGGTACTGCTGTTACTGATGACTTTAAACAAATCGGTAGAGGTGCTAGAACTAAATACGAATTTTTAAATGTAATTGATAGAGCAAGTTATCAAATTAGAGCAAGAGGTGTAAATATTTATGGGGTTAATTCTTCAACTATAACACAAGATCATACTGTTATTGGTTTATCTGCTCCACCACCTAATGTAACTAACTTTGGTTGTAATATTGTAGGACAAGATGCTTTTTTAAGTTGGACTGCTGTTGATGTATTAGATTTAAGTTATTATGAATTAAGATTTTCAGTTTCAACTACTAATGCTACTTGGGGAAATTCTGTTCCATTAGTACAAAAAATTTCAAGACCAGGAACATCTGTTGTTGTACCAGCAAGGACTGGTGCTTATTTAATTAAAGCTAGAGATAAATTAGGTAATCCTAGTATTGATGCTACAATAGTTTATGTAGCTGTTGATAGTATTGGTAATTTTAATGCTTTAACATCATCAACTCAAAATCCTAATTTTACAGGTAATAAAACTAATGTTTATATAGACCCTAGTATAGCAAGTGTTCCAGCTTTAGTTTTGGATAGTCAAGAATTATTTGATTCTGCATCTGGAAATTTTGATAGTCAAACTACTAGAAATTTTGATAGTGGTACTGCTAATGGGCAACTTTTTGCAGAAGGAATATATGAATTTAGTGATATTATTGATGTAGGTTCAAGAATTACTACAAATGTAACTGCAATAGTTTCTCAAACTCTTGTTGATAGAGATGATATTTTTGATGCTACCGCAGGAAATTTTGATGAAAAATTAGGAAATTTTGATGGAGATGCAGAAGCTAATTGTTCGTCTGAACTTCAAATTGCTATATCAGCAGACAACTCAACCTATACTCCTTTTCAAACATTTGTTGTTGGAGATTATTTCGCTAGATTCTATAAATTTAGAATGGTTATGACATCTGCTAATGGTAGTGCTTCTCCAGTTGTAACAGAATTAAAAGTTACTCTTGATATGGAAGATAGAATTGAATCAGGAAATAATATTGTATCAGGCACAGGAACAAAAGCTGTAACCTTTACGCAATCATATGTGACTGTACCAGCTTTAGGTTTTGCAGTACAAAACATGGCTTCTGGAGATACATACACATTAACAAATAAAACTATTGCTGGATTTAGTGTTGCGTTCACTAATTCTGGTGGTTCAGGAGTGTCACGAACATTTGACTTTATCGCAAAAGGTTTTTAGCTTTTTGTGAAAAGTTTATTGATTAATAAACAAACATATGATAAACGAAAAAAGGATATAAAATAAAATTATGGCAAATCACGATTATGTAATAGCGAATCAGGGGTTTCCCTCATTCAGATCAGACTTAAATTCTGTACTTCAAGCAGTAGTTTCTAATAACTCTAGTGCCTCTGAACCAAGCACAAAATATGCTTATCAAATGTGGTATGAAACAGATACTAATAAATGGTATATGCGTAATGCAGATAATGATGCTTGGATTCAATTAGCCTTATTTAATCAAACTAATAATACAGTAAATTTTGTTGACTCATCTGCTACAGTTGCAGGTATATCTACATCAGCTTCAACAACAGTTATGACTTTAGCAAATGGTTCTGTTGCTATTAATCCAGCAGGATTTGTTTCAGTTGGTGGTGCGGCAACACAAGCTGGAGAAATAAGATTTTTAGAAGATACTGATAATGGTTCAAACTATATTGCTTTAAGAGCAGGAACTTTATCTGGAAATGTAACTTTAACATTACCTACTGCGGCAGGTTCTAATGGACAATTTTTAAAAACAGATGGAAGTGGTAATTTATCATTTGCAACAGTAAGTACATCTGCGGCAGGTTCTACTACACAAGTTCAATTTAACAATTCAGGTGCTTTTGCAGGAGATGCAGATTTAATATGGACTGCAGGAACAGCTTTAACAATTAATTCACAAAAAGAATTAAGATTAGCAGATGCAGATGATTCTGCTTATGTTGGTTTAAAATCAGCCTCAACAGTTTCAAGTTCTTATACTTTAACTTTACCAGCGGCAACAGGTTCGGCAAATCAAATTTTAGTTACTAATGGTTCTGGTGTTTTATCTTTTGCTGACAACTCTGGTGGAACAGCTTGGCAAACAGTCAAAACTACTAATTTTACTGCGGCGGCTGGAGATGGATATTTTGTAAATACAACAAGTGGAGCAGTTACTGTAACCTTACCTAGTTCTCCAACTTTAGGAGATGAAGTATCTTTAGTAGATTATGCAGGAACATTTGATTCAAACGCATTAACAGTAGCAAGAAATAGTAAACCAATTCAAGGAACAGCCGCAGATTTAGTAGTATCAACAGAAAGAGCAGGATTTACTTTAGCTTTTACAGATACAACACAAGGTTGGTTAATTAAAAATAACTAGAGGTAATTAATGTCCACTATTAAAGAACTTCATGGAAGAAGTATCAAATCTTATGCCAGTGATCCAGCTAATGCTGATGGTGGTCAGATGTGGTATAATTCAACTTCAAAAACATTAAAAGGTGTTATAGCAACTGGTGCATGGTCAAGTGATGCATCTTTAAATACAGCAAGACAAGCAACTTCAGCGGCAGGTAATATGTCAGCTATGTTTGCTTCAGGTGGTGGGTATGATCCTGCAGTAGCACTTAATGAAGAATATAATGGATCAGGTTGGTCATCAGCAGAAGCACTTCCAGCAGGTAGAGCAGGAGGTGGTCAAGCATTTGGAACTTTAACAGCTGGAGTTTATTTTGGTGGTACTTCAGCAGACCCTGCTACTCGTCATAATAATTCGTATGAATATGATGGAACTAATTGGACAAGTGGAGGTAATTATCCAACTTCCCTAACAAATTTAGGATCATCAGGAACTTTAACAGCAGGATTAGGTTTTGGAGGAGATCCATCTTCAGCTGTTTCAGCAGAATATAATGGAACTGCTTGGACAGCAGGTAATTCTTTAAATACAGCTAGAGATGGAGGAGCACCTTCTGGTGCTGGAACTCAGACTGCAAGTCTTTATGCAGGTGGTAGAACTGTAAACGTAGAAGAATATAATGGTTCTACTTGGTCAGAAGTAAATAATATACCTGCGGTTAGAACAAGTACAGCTGGAGCTGGTACACAAACAAATTCAATGGCAATCGGTGGAGAATTACCTGGTGGTATAACTAATACTTGTGTTCAATATGATGGAACTAATTGGGCATCAATACCAAATATGGCAACACCTAGATTTCAAAGTTCATCAGCTGGTCCAGGTACAGGTGCATTAGCAATTTCAGGTTGGGGTCCAGGATTAAGACCTGCAAATGAACAATACAATTTTACAACAACAGTTACAACACCAGCATCTTGGGCTAGTGGTGGAAATCTAGGAACAGGAAGATATGGTCTTGCTGGAACAGGAACTCAAACTGCATCTTTAGCGGCAGGAGGTTATAGTCCTGCTGTAGTTACAACTGCTAACGTTGAAGAATATAATGGTTCTTCTTGGAGTGAAGTTAATAATATACCTGCGGCTACAAAAGGTATAACAGGATTTGGTATTCAAACAGCGGCAGTAGTATCAGGTGGTGGTCCTCCTGCAGTAAATAAAACTTTTGAATATGATGGAACTAATTGGAGTAATGGTGGTAATATGGCGACTTCTAGATTTGGTGGAAGTGCTAATGGTATATTAACCGCAGGTTTATTTGCTTCTGGATCAAATGGTAGTAATGTAGCAAACACTGAAGAATACGATGGTTCATCTTGGACAAATGGTGGAAATGTAAATACAGCAAGAAGAGGTGGTCAAAGTGCAGGAACACAAACTGCGGCTGTTTTTTTTACAGGTTATACAACTACAACAACTACTAATACCGAAGAATATAATGGTACAGCATGGACAAATGTTAATGCAACAAGTGTTGCTAGAGAGGGAGGACTAGGTGGAGGAGATTTACAAACTGCGGCTTTTATAGCAACTGGAAATCCTGGTGTTTTAACAGAACTTTATGATGGGACTAATTGGTCAAATTCAGCAAATATAGGAACAGCAAGAATTAAGGGTGGAGGTTCTGGGACTACAACTGCTGGTTTAGGTTTTGGTGGTTATAACAATAAAACTAACACAGAAGAATTTACAGGTCTAGTAATATCAGCTAACGTAAAAACATTTACAACAAGTTAAAAAATTATGACAACATTAAAAGAATTAGTTGGAAAAAATATAAAAGTATTTACTAATGATCCCAACCCTACTCCAGTTACTTTTTTAGTAACAGTTGTAAATGTTGGTGGTTCTAATTATTATTTTATTAATGGAGTACGACAATTACAATTAGAACTTTATGAAAATAATACATACACATTCGATCAATCAGATTCAACAAATAATGGACACCCTTTAAGATTTTCTACAACAAATAATGGTACACATGGTGGAGGTTCTGAATATACTACTGGAGTAACTGTAAGTGGAACTCCAGGACAAGCAGGAGCAAAAACAGTTATTGTTGTAGCATCTGGTTCACCAACTTTATATTATTATTGTACCAACCATAATTATATGGGTGGTATTGCTTTAACACCTGGAGTAAGCATACAATTAGAAGGACAAATTTGGTATAATGAAACATTAGGAAAATTTAGAACTGTTGTAAGTACAGGAACATGGTCATCTGGTGGGAATATGGGTACAGCAGGAGTTAGAACAGGAGCAGGAACTCAAAATGCAGGTTTATCTTTTAGTGGAACTACTGCCGCCGCTTCAACTTCTGCTACAGTTAATTCAGAAGAATATAATGGAACAGCATGGACAGAGGGAAACAATGTAAATACAGCACAAGGGCAAATTGCAGGATCAGGAACTCAAACAGCGGCAATAGGTGCTGGTGGATATACAAGTAGCACAGCTGGTGTAAATAATTCAGAAAAATATAATGGAACTTCTTGGACAGCAACCCCAACTATAAATACTGCTAGATTTGGTGCGGCAATGTCAGGTACTTCAACTGCGGCATTAATGTTTTCAGGTTTAATATCAACAACAAAGAGTAGTGCTACAGAAAGTTGGAATGGATCATCTTGGACAACAAGCCCTGCTACAGTAGGTACAGCTAGATATATATTATGTGGTACTGGAACTTCAACTGCGGCATTAGCTTCTCTTGGATATTCTACTACTTACACAGGAGCAACAGAAGAATTTGATGGTTCAGCATGGACTAATGGAGGAACTGCAAATGTTGGTAGAAGTGGAGCAGGTGCAAGTGGGATTCAAACTGCAACTTTAGCTTTTGGAGGTGCAACTCCAGCAACAACTAATAATAAAGTAGAACAATATGATGGAACATCTTGGTCAACAAAATCTGATATATCAACAGCTAGAAGTGGTATTCGTGGAGCAACTAATGGAACTACAAGTGCCGCATTAGCTTTTGGTGGAAGAGATGGTCCTACTTTTTATGCTAACACAGAAGAATTTAGTACATCAATATTTTCTCCTATAGCCGCATCTTGGTCATCAGGTGGAAATATGGGAACAGGAAGATATGGTCTTGCTTCATCAACACAAGGAACTAAAAATGCTACTATATTTATATCAGGTTATGCTCCGACCCCAACTGGCTATTCAAGAAATGTTGAATCTTACAATGGAACATCATGGTCAGAAATAGCAGATGTTAATGTTGCTAGAGATGGTGGAGGTGGTGCAGGAACTCAAACTTCGGCTTTATTTTTTGGAGGTGGACCTGGAACAAAAAATGAAACAGAAACTTGGAATGGTTCATCATGGTCAGAAGGAAATAATTTAAACACTGGTAGAAGAACTTTAGGTGGTTTAGGAGTACAAACTGCGGCACTTGGTTTTGGAGGATATGTACCAGGTTCTTTTAAAAATGAATCAGAGGAATATAATGGATCTAGTTGGTCTGAAGGAAATAATCTAAATACAGGAAGAGCCGATATTTCTGGTGCTGGAACACAAACTGCAGGTTTAGCTTTTGGTGGATATAATGCATCTAATTTTGCTTTTGCTAATACTGAAGAATATGATGGTACATCTTGGACTAATGCAACAACAATGTCACAAGTAAGAAAAAGATGTGCAGGATCAGGTTCTCAAACTGATGCGTTAGCATCAGGTGGTCTTATTTCAAGTGGAGTTAGCACAAACAAAACAGAATTATATAATGGAACATCTTGGTCAGACACTGCATTAATAGGTGCGGCAATATATTTTAATACAGGTTCTGGAACAAGTTCAGCTGACTCAATAATAGGAGGTGGAAGAACTAATCCTTCAAATTCAGGTCGAACAACAACAGAAGAATTTAGTGGAGAAGTAATTAAATTAGATAAAAAATCACTTACATTAAGTTAACAATGAATAAAATTAAATTAATATTAAAAAAAACAAAGGAGTAAACACTATGGCACTATTTATATATGGTACTGCTACAAATACAGGAAAAGATTTTTTTACACATCAAAATAGACAAGATTTTTTTCTTCAAGGACAACCAGCAGACGTTTGGGTAATTGGTTATAATGAAAAAGGAGCAAGATGGTTAGCTGAAAAAAATGGAGTTGAAAAAACTAAAACAGAAGCACAGGCTTTAGTTGATACAGAAGTAACAGCATCACAAGATGCTTGGGATTTATTAAGTGATGAAGAAAAAAGATTATCATCAAGACCAACACAAATAACATTACCATAAGGAATTTATAAATGACTACCTATCCACAAATTAAAGGACTAAGAGTTAAGTATTTATCTGCTGACCCTAGTGGAGCAGAAGATGGACAGGTATGGTATAATTCTGGTACAGGTAATTTGCGTATTGATGGTATAGCTTTAGCAGGTTCATGGTCATCAGGTGGAAATTTAGGTACAGCTAGACAAAGATCAGGTAGTGCAGGTACTTCACAAACATCAGCAATGTCGTTTGGTGGGGCAGCCGCACCACCAAATGGTGCAATTACAACAAATTCTGAAACATATAATGGAACATCATGGTCAGAGGGTGGTAATTTACCAGTTGGTAAAGTTAATTTGAGTGGTTTTGGAACTGAATCAGCGGCAGTTGCTATGAATGGTAGAGATAACCCTAATAATCCTTTTCTTAAAACTACCGAAGAATATAATGGAACTAGTTGGACAGGAGGTAATGCTTCTAATACCACTTCAGGAATTAGATCAACTTCTGGAACTCTAACTGCAGGACTTGCTACAGGAGGGTTTACACCTCCATCAGCCGCACCTGCAGAACATGTTAATAATGCAGAAGAATATAATGGAACTAATTGGAGCAATGTAACTGCTATGCCTCAATACCAAGCCTACAACTGTCAATGTGGAACACAAACAGCAACTTTAAATGGTGGTGGTAATAAAGGTACTAGTGCACCAAATGTTGCTACCAATAATATTTCACTTGATTATGATGGCACAAACTGGACAGCTGGACCAAATGCAAATATAGCTTCAGATAAATATACAGCTTACAATGGAGGAACTGGAACTCAAACTTCAGCTTTATTTCTTGGAGGTGATGGTGTAACAACAGCAAGATTTGATGGAACTAGCTTTAGTCTAGATGCATCTATTCCTGCGGCTAGAGGAGAAACAAATAGTGCAGGATCTGCGGCTTCTACTTCAGCATTAGTTTATGCTGGATATCCTGTTCCAAGTGTAGGTAATTCAACAATAGAATATACAGCACCAGGAACTCAAATTAAAAACCTATCTACAAGTTAAGTTGACTTATAATTTTTAATAGTTATATTTCAATAAACCAAAGGATTATAAATGTCAGAAGAAAAAAGAAATATTCATGCACTAATAGAAAAAGAAGCACCTAGCTTAAATAATTTACTTGATCCAAATGATGTTAAAGAATTTAAAGAATTAACAAACGAATTAAGAGATACTTGGACTAAAAAACAAGTATTTAGAACTGAAACAGAAATGAGAATGTCTGTTCTTCAAGATGCTAAATATCCTACTAACGCATCTAAATATTGGCAATGTGTTAGAGAACAAAATGTATTCCTAGAAAATTTAATGTCTTTATCTTTTGATGCAAGAAGAAATGAAGTTAAATTAAAAAGATTAAAACAAAAACTAGAAAAAGAAACAGACGAATTAAAAAAAGAATTACTTGAAATTGATATAGATGAAAAAACTTATTCTGTAGCTAATATGCAATTAGTAGCTAGAGATAGAATGAGAGAAATTAAATTATGGTCAGTTCTTAAAAAAGAATTTAACGATGGTTCTTTTGATGATAAAGATGTTAACACTCATCAATTAGATTCTTATCATTTAATAATGAAGAATAAAGCAGAAACATTAACATCTGGTTCTAGTCAACCAGAAGTATTTAATGTATTAGGTCAATTACAAACTATTGAAAGAGTTAAAAAATCAGGAGAAATGATTTATAACAAGAAAGAAAAGTTGACTAATGATCTCGGAGCAAAACAAGAATAAGAAATTATTTTTTTTAGTAGCAATGCCACGATCTGGCAATACAATGTTTGCTTCTATAATGAATCAAAATAAAGATTTAGTAGTAACAGCTAATTCTATTACATTAGAAATAATGAAAGATTTGTTTTTATTAAAACAAACTGATGTTTTTCAAAACTATCAAGATCACAAGTCTTTAGATAATGTTTTAGATTCAGTATATGATACCTTTTATAAAGATTGGAAACAAAAAATTATTATTGATAGAGGTCCAGTAATGACCACTGGTAATTTTGAGTTAATGCAAAAACATTATAAAAGACCTTTTAAATGTATTATATTAGTTAGAGATTTATTAGATGTTCTAGCAAGTTATATGCAATGGTACACAGAAAATCCAGATGCGTTTCCTAATAGATTTAATTTAAATACTGATGAAGAAAAATTATCAATGTTAATGAATAAAGATGGTGCGGTTGCTAAAGAATTAGAAGCTATAAAAAATTCATATAACTATAAAGATATATGTCACTATGTAAAATATAATGACATAGTTACAAATCCTGAAGAAGAATTTAAAAAAATATATCAGTTTTTAGATGAGCCTTATTATAACCATAGATTTGAAAATTTAGATCAAATTAATATTAATGGTTTGCCATATGATGATAAAGTGGTAGGTAATAATATGCACAAAGTTTGGAGTGGTAAAGTAGAAAAAAGATATAATCCTTATATTCAAAAAATTCCAGAAAGAATTAGACAGAAATATGGACACATTAAATTTTAATATATGTCCTTTAGGGCAAACAGTATTAAAGTATCAAGTTCCTCTTGATGTATTTAATATTATCAATAATGTGTATGAAACAAAATATCCAACATTACCTCCAGCTAATAAACAATTAGTAGGTAAGATTGAGAAAGAACATAGTTTGTTTTATCAAGGAACAGATACTTCTAAAATGCACCATCATAATATGTTATCAAATAATGTATTACAATGGATTGATAAAGCTATGAGTCACTATTTAGACTTTAATAAAATTACAGGTTATAAAAAATCTTTAAATTCTATTTGGGTCAATCAAATGTTTCAACACGAATATAATCCAGTTCATGTTCATCAAGGAAGTTTATATACAGGGTTATCAAGTGTTATGATTTTAAAATTACCAGAATCTTTTGGAGTAGAGTATTCTTCAGAACAAAGCCCTATGAATGGTAAGTTACAAATAATGGGATCGGTATCAGGTCAGTTTGCAACGTGTGACTATTCTCCTAATATTAAAGAAAGAGATTTTTATATTTTTCCTTATGATGTTAGACATTGTGTATATCCTTTTAATGGAAATGGATTTAGAAGAACATTATCTGCAAATTGTGATGTAGAATATAATCCTATTATGAATAGAGGTAGAGATTAATGTACGAAAACAACATTATTACAGAACCTAAATGGAAAAGCTGGATAGTACAAACAACAACACCATTATTTACACCAGAACAATGTAGACAAATTATTGAATCTGGTAGATCACAAAAACCACAGACAGCACAAGTGGGTATGAATAAACCAGAGGGTGGAACAGATACTAAAAAAAGAGTAACAACTATTAGTTGGATTCCATTTAAGGAAATGGCACATATGTATAAAGACCTAAATAAATTTATTCAAAAAGCAAACGAAAATCATTTTGGATTTGGAGATATACAAGTTACTGAAAATGCACAATTTACAGAATATCCAGTTGGTGGTTTTTATGATTGGCATATGGATTGTGATGTTAATATGAAGCATGAGCCACCTGTTAGAAAAATATCAATGACATTATTATTAAATGATCCAGCAGAATTTAAAGGTGGAGATTTAGAACTAACTGCTCCAGGAAAATTTGCAAATTTAAAACAAGGACACGCAATTATATTTGCATCTTTTTTAAATCATAGAGTTAATCCAGTTACAGAGGGAGTTAGACAATCTTTAGTTTGCTGGTTTGGTGGAAAGCCTTTTAGATGATTAGAGAAGAATTTTTTCCAACAAGTGTTTATGGTAAAGATATAAATTTAGATAATGATAGATTGGCACAAAATATTATTGATTGGTCTAATCAAGATCAAGGAGTTCAAAAAACAAATTATAAAGGTTGGCACTCTACAACTGATATGGCTAATAAGGGAGAGTATCAATTATTAGTTAATGAATTAAATATAATGTGCAAAGAAGTATTTAATGAAGAATGGTTAGATAGAGAACCAGTTCTTGGAAATATGTGGGCTAATATAAATCCTAAAGATGGAATGAATCAACCACACATACACCCCAATTCATTGTTTTCTGGAGTATATTATGTTAAATCAAATCCAAACGCAGGAAGATTAAAAATATATGATCCAAGAGCAGGATCACAAATAGTAATGCCTAATAGAAAAGAAGGAAAGCCTCCTAAACATTTATGGAGAGATGCAAATCTTGATCCTATTACTGGAAGAATTATTATATTTCCTGCTTGGTTATGGCATAGTGTTGAACCTAATCAATCAAATGATTTAAGAATATCGGTAAGTTTTAATTTTATACAATATGGCTTTTAATAAATATCAAGTAATTAAAAATGCAATTAGTTATGATTTAGCTAATTTTATTTTCAATTATTTTCTTCTTAAAAGAGATGCTGTTAAATATATGTATGACAATAACATTACTTATGACAATGGAATGTTAGGTACATGGACAGATCAACAAATACCTAATACTTATTCTCATTATGCAGATCATGTAATGGAAACTTTATTAATGAAAACATTACCAGTTATGCAAAAAGAAACTGGTTTAGAATTAGTACCTACCTATTCTTATGCAAGAGCATATAAGAAAGGAGATATATTAAAAAGACATAAAGATAGACCTAGTTGTGAAATTTCTACCACTATTCATTTAGGAGGAGATCAATGGTCAATATTTATTGATCCTACTGGTTCTAATAATGTTATAGATGAATATAAAAATATACATAAACCTGATGCTCCTCAAGGAGTTAAAGTTGATTTAGATATAGGGGATATGTTAGTTTATTCTGGTTGTGAACTAGAGCATTGGAGAGAACAATTTCAAGGTGATGTTTGTGTTCAAGTTTTTTTACATTATAATCATGTTAATGGTCAATTTGCAGAAAAAAATAAATTCGACAAAAGACTATTATTAGGAATACCACCTATAAGATAAAATGAAAAATAAAAAATCTATATTAATTTGTATTCCTAGTTTTGATACAAAAATACATTTAGAAACTATATCATCAATTATCTCTATAAGAGATATACTTTTACAAAATGGTATTGGTATTAGTATAATGTGGTTAAGAGATAGCTTAATAACAAGAGCAAGAAATAAGTTAGTTAAACAATTTTTAGATACAGATCATACTCATTTATTTTTTATAGATGCAGATATAAGTTTTACACCAGATGATTTTATAAGAGTTTTAAATTTAAACAAACCAATATCTACAGCACCTTATCCTATAAAAAAAGATACAAAGATTGAAGATGGAGATGCTAGTTTAGGTTGGTGTGTTAATTTTCCTTTAGGAAAATATGATTTTAAAGATAATGATAATGGTTATAAAGTTTGTGATTATGCAGGAACTGGATTTATGTGTATTCAAAGAGATGTTTTTAAAACTATTTTAAAAAAATATCCACAAATAGAATATCTTACAGAAGTTAATGCTCAAAAAGAAGTTAAAGGTATTAAAGAATATGCTTTCTTTGATTGTGGAATACAAGGTCAAGGTATTTTAGAAGATAAAGATAATACTAGAAGATATTTATCAGAAGATTTTTATTTTTGTGCTTTATGGCAACAATGTGGTGGAGAAATATGGACAGATATAACTAGCGAATTAAAACATATTGGTATAAAGACTTATGAAAGAAAACCAATAGCAAAAAGGTCTTATGAAAAACAAAAAGGGCAATAGTGTTGTCTGGCATATTTATCATACTATTCTAGCAATAGAACTAGCTTTAGTTGTTGCTATTGAATTTACAGAACTTATGTTAAAACTATAATATGGATTATTCTTTAACACCTATATACGAAACAAAAACAAGAGATGAATTAATTGAAATAATAACTTTAAAAAATGAACAGTTATTAAAGAAAGATTACGAAATAGAAAGATTGGAGAATCTTAAAAAACTTATTAAAAAAAAATTAGATGAATCATTAGAGGGAAATATTACTATTGATCCGATAGTCAACAGGATCATTAAAAAACATTTAGATAGACATAAAGAGGGAATGTTGAATTTTGGTAAAACCATGAGTGATAATTCAAAGCCATTTATACATTGGGTAAAAGAGGCTCAAGAAGAATCAATGGACTTTATTCTATATCTAGAAAAAACACTAAATAAGGACTAGAAATCATCAAAATATACCTGTTTAAACTGTCATAGAGAGGTTTTAAGCAACATTAATAGAATTTATGGGTAAATATATATAGGAACAAAATTATGGCTAAAAAATTTAAATCTTTTGTAGAAAGAGATCAACCAACGAAAAGAGGGATTCACAAAAAGAGTCAAAATAAAAATGAAAAAAGACAAAAATCTCAAAAACGATATAAAGGGCAAGGTAGATAATGGCTAAAGCTAAATTACCTGTTAATACAGCACATCAAAGAATTGACGATCACGAAAAATTATGCAGAATTATGCAAAATGAAACAAATAGAAAAATTAAAGAATTGAAAGTTCAAATGTGTAGATTGGAAAGAGTTGTACTTGGTATGATCGGAATGGTTGTATTAGGTATGGGTACAATAATAATGGAATTATTTGGGAGGATTTAATTATGGATTTAAGTAAGCATTTTAAATTAGAAGAATTTGAAAAGAGTATGACAGCAAGTCGTAAAGGAATAAAGAATAAAGCTGGTGCTGGAGAAATTAAAAATTTAGGAGATTTATGTTATGAATGTCTTGAACCTCTACGTGCACATTTTGACAATGCAGTTACAATTACCAGTGGCTATCGTTCAGAGGCACTTTGCGAAGCTATTGGATCAAAAAAAACCAGTCAGCACACTAAAGGACAAGCCGCAGACCTAGAAATAAATGGTGTACCTAATATTAAGATTGCATATTGGCTTTCTAATAATGTGGATTTTGATCAATTAATTCTCGAATACTTTGACAAAAATGATCCATCAGGTGGGTGGGTTCATATTTCTTATAACGAAAAAGGTAACAATAGAAAGCAAGTCTTAACATTTGATGGTAATAAATATGAGAATGGATTACCAGATATGGAATGGAAAGATGGCAAAGTGGTAGGTTCATAATGTGGTTTAGTTTAGCAAAAATGGCACTTAAAACTGGTGCTAATGTGTATTCAAATAAGCAAAAGCAAAAAGAAGCTATGTCACAAGCCGCACTATACACAGCAGAAAAAATGGCTCGTGGAGATATTGAATATCAAGGCAAACTTTTAGAAAGTAGAGATTCAGATTATAAAGATGAATTTGTTCTTGCAATACTTTCTGCTCCAATAATTGTACTTGCGTGGGCAGTTTTTTCAGACGATCCTGCTATGATGGATAAAATAGAACTGTTTTTTAAGCATTTTGGCAATCTTCCTGTATGGTTTCAAACTTTATGGATTACAGTAGTTGCTAGTATTTTTGGCATAAAAGGTACTCAAATATTTAGAAATGGCTCTCCTAAAGGTAAGTAGCAATGACAAAGTGGGTACTCATTCTTGTAATGTGTTCTTTACAAAATAATATATGTACTCCACCTTTACAATGGCAAGAACATTTTGATGACTCTTACGATTGTATGATGAAAGGTTATGAGGAATCTCTTTTAAAAACAAAAGAACTTGGTAGAGAAAAAGTTAATGATTTAAAAATGTATATTAAATTTGAATGTACTACTATTGACATTATATAAAAACTTTCATACCATATATTGTGTATGGCTAAAAAAATTTTAAAAGTTTTAGTAATAGGAGATACACACGACTCTCCAGACATTCCAAATAAAAGTAGGTTTGGTTGGTTCGCTAAACATATCACAAAAACTAAACCAGACATAGTAGTTCAGATAGGAGATTTTATAACTTTAGATAGTTGTACTCACTATATCAAAGACGATACTTATACCGCTAGAATTGAAAAACCTATCTTCCTAAAAGATATGGAGTCAATGAATTTAGCTATGAAAGAGTTTGATACTCATTTAAAAAAATTAAATATTAAAAAATATTATACTTTAGGAAACCACGAAAAAAGAATGTTTCGTAAAGAGGACAGCAATCCAAGTTTTTATGGAATGTGTCAAAAAGAATTTTATGCTATCTGTAAGAAATATAATTGGGAAGTAATTCCTTATGGAAAATATCTTATGTTAGGTGGAGTTGGTTTTATTCATGCACCTATCAACCCTATGGGTAAAGAATATGGTGGCGAGGCCAGTGAAAGACAAATAGCTAACAAGTCAAAAATAGATATTGTTTTTGGTCATAGTCATAGAGCACAAGATAATAGAGTTGCAAAGATAAGCCCTACTCCAAATGATTTTACAAGAATTATAAATGTTGGTTGTGCTATGCCTTTTAATCATATTGAAAGTTATGCTAAACACAGTTTAACTGGTTGGACTTATCAAGTATGCGAACTAACGATTTGGGATAACCACATACAAGAAGTAAATAATATTTCTATGGAAACTTTGGAGAGAGAATATGGCAGAAAAAAGCATTGATGACATTTATAGAGATATAGAAAATGAAACAGAAGAAGAATGTTTTGATAAAGAAGATATAAGATTAAAAGACCAAACACCTTATGCCATAGTAGGTACATCAATGAGTGGTAATATATTATTAAAAACTGGAGATGAGTTAGGCTTTGATGTTGTTAAGTCTTTAAATTTTCCAGAAGCATTAAAATTAATCAATGATTTAACAGTAGCTGTTATTAACCGATATGCTAAATGAGTTTTATTAATCCTGCTTTATCTTTTATTAAATATAGAAAAAGAAAAATTAAAATTGTATATACAAATTTAGATGATTGTTATGGATTGTATGATCCTAATAAACAAAAATTATACTTTGACCAAAATATAAAAGGCGAAAGATTATTCAATACTATTTATCACGAATTATTTCATGTGATTTGTTATAATGATGGTATTGATGTTAATCAAAGAGGAGAAGAACCCATAGCCAAAGCAGTAGGAGATGGGTACACAAGAATCTTTAAACAGAATCCCCACTTATGGGATATTTTACAAGACTGTTTATTTGGCTAGTTTTTTATATACAATCTTTATACCATTTATTAATTTGTTCATCACTTGCATTTTCTAATGCCCAAGATTTTAATTCTTCATTAATTCTCCAGTAGCCATCTTTTATTGCTTTTACTTTATCTATTCTATTTCCTGAAAGATCAACTTTTTTTACATGATGTAATCTAATCATATAGGTTTTAGGATACATTCTTTTTAAGTGACCCCAAGTTTCTTTTGTCCAATTTTTTGGTATCATTTTACCTCCTTTCTTTCATAATACTTTATTTTCTTCGAGTATTTCTTAATAAATGTATTGGCATGTTTAGATTTAGTTTGCCATTTTTTTATAAGAATTTTATATCCATCTATTTTTTTTATTCTTTTTTCATCTTTAGATAAGATAACCACATTAGGTTTTAAAGTTCCATTAAGCCAACCTTTATCCAAGACATATTTAATCATATCTAGTTCAAGTTCAGCTTGTTGAAAACAATGATTGGGTAATCTAGGTCTTATAAAAGTATGAACCATATGAGATACATCATGGATTAATCTTCTCCAACCTTTTGAAAGTTTATTTGAATCCCCAGATAAACAAACCCAACATCTTCTAGGATTTTTCGAATAAAATTTAATAGGCATTTTTCTTTTAACCCATTCATCTTTATAAGAATGTCTTACTTTTTTTTTACCAAACTTTTTTGCAAGTGAAGTAAATGCTTTTTTACATTCTTCTTTAGTTATGTAAGGAACATTATCAGGAAGTGTATTATTACATTCTTGATATTTTTTTTTCTTATTTACTAAATTATCAAGAGTAGCCATTCTACTTTCAATTTTAGTAAGCACACTATTTATACTCATTTATTTATCTCCTATTTTTTTGTTAATAAGAAATATTATAAACTAATATAAACTAATTTATATAGTTATTAAGTGTTGGTACTAAAAGGTTATTTAAGCTATTTTTTGTTAATCAAATATCTAGCCGAACTTTCTTCTGTTATTCGCATATCTTTTAAAGCTATCAAGTTATTATAATAATCTTTAGAAAGGGTAAAATCTTTTTCAGCTTGAGTAAAAGCTATTAACCATTCTTTATATCTTGGTTCTCTATAAGCATTATCAGTTAATTCAACTTGTGTAATCTTATCATGATTTAATCTTAATTCGTTTTTAAGTTTAGCCAATAT
>Ga0209279_10000459_pt1 | contig 26832 bp, 34 predicted proteins | sample CoawatmetaG00DNA_3_FD_187508 | JGI IMG/M metagenome (GOLD analysis project Ga0209279, IMG submission 187508) | Marine microbial communities from the West Antarctic Peninsula - Coastal water metaG006-DNA (SPAdes) (version 2) | ecosystem: Environmental > Aquatic > Marine > Coastal ... | reverse complement strand
GTTGATACATATGTTTGGAAATACGCTGAAGTCGTAGATATACCAAAAGAAGAGCGTGTTATGTATGACAACCACACTCAAAGACTAGATGTTAACAATGCAAAAACATTTGGTAAATATGAATTTCTTAAAGCATGTGAGTTAATGGGAATAACTAGGGATATGGGTAAAAATGCCTAAACAGATATATACTTGGGGTAAAGTACAAGCCGGTGATATTATATCATTTAGATATAAAGGCAATAACCCAACTTCAATGTTAACTACGTTATTGGTTATGAATCCAAAAATGCCATATACCAAGAAAGATGGTACTAAAACATTTCATTTGATAGGATTAAAACTAGAAGAACGTGGTAGTGTCCCAACTATTAAAAGTAAACCAGCATTTGTAAAACTATTAGAAGGGTTAGGTCAGATAAAAGTTGTAAGTTCAGATGATGAAATATATAGAGTAGAAATGGTAGGAACAGGAGCTCGTGGTGCAACTAAAGCTGCATACACTAGAATACGAAAGTATGTAGAAAAACATTCTGTGTATAGAACATATGACTTTAGCGAAGCTAAAAAATCAACAGTATTCTTAGAACCAATAAAATTACCAAAAGGATTAAGTGAGGCACTGAGTGAAAATTAGTTATGGTATTACAGTTCACAATGAATCAGATGAACTAAATAAGTTATTGAATATATTACTTAAAAAAATAGACGAAGAAGATGAGATAGTTATTTGTGTTGATGGTGATGATGAAAAGGTAGAGGCTGTATTAGGTGAATATCTATCTGAAAATAAAGTTATAGTTTACAAAAGAAAACTTGATGGTAACTTTGCAGACCATAAAAATTCAGTTATAGAAAAATCAACAGGTGATTATATATTTCACATAGATGCGGATGAGTATCCTCACAATTTTTTATTGCTACAATTAAAACAAATTATAGAAATGAATAAAGGTGTTGATTTGATATGGATTCCAAGAGTAAATACCGTAGATGGGTTTACAGATGCAGATGTTAAAAAATGGGGTTGGAAAATATCAGATAAAGGGTGGGTGAACTATCCTGATTATCAAGCTAGGGTATTTCGTAGAGATGAGTCTATACGATGGGTTCGACCCTTACATGAGTTTATAGATGGATGTAAGACATACGCTCACTTACCACCACAACAAGAATTAAGTTTATACCACCCAAAGACTAAAGAAAAACAAGAACAACAAAATCAATTCTACATGGATAATTTCAGTAGAGATTTATTGTCGAGGAAAACATGAAATTTGGATTAGTAATTGATGGTATAGGTACTGATGATATGGATTCATTTTATGTTAAAGATAATCAAGCTTATAAATTTTCAGACGATACTCCATATTCACCAACACATGAATTGGGAAGTTTAGGTAGTGAATGTTATATAAGTACATTTAATTATCCGTGGTTGTTCGAAAATGGTCACTTCATAAATTGGTCAGAGTTCAAATATGATTTACCAGATTTAGATTTAGATTTAATCTTTGTGGTTAGGGAAAGAAGTTTAGCACGAACAGATGGATTTTGGGATGGATGGTGTGAAGTAGATAACCTCAGAAAAAAATACCCAAATGCTAAAATAGTTGGATTCTTAAAAGAAATTTGGGTGGGTGATCCATATGATTATAATCATGTAAAACATTTGGCAAGAATAGAGTTTCTTAAACAATGTGATACTGTTTTAATGAATCGACCAGAGGATAAGATTGGAGTATTTGAACAACTTAGGGATAAGGTTGGTAAACCATTTAATTTTGTAGCTCAACCACATAATATAGATTATTTTTATGATACATTTGGTAGTAATCAACATCAGAGTATATGGGCTTACTTACCACAGAATCCACCAAGAAGAGCAAACACTTATGAGTTTGCAAATTACATAGGAAATAAGTTTAATATACAAGTGAGATTTAAACCTAGTGCTACACACATACCTTTGAGAGATTTTATTAATGGATGGTCATCTTGTATGTACCATTTCAATTTAGATCCAGTTGATTATTTTCCAGGTAAACAAGTAGTACATACAGCTAGTGTGGGTACAATAAATATTGGTGGTGTAAATGACAATCATTTTTTATTATATCCTGAAACAGCTACGTGTGATGTTAAAGTTTTAGAAGAAAGATTTACAGAATACTATGAAGATGATAATAAAAGAAATCAAGTGGTACAATATGCATGGGATAAATTAAATGAAGTATTTAGTTTTGATGCAGTTAGAAAACAAATAAAAAATATGAGGTATTAAGTTGGATAAAAAGATATTAGTTACAGGTGGAACTGGTATGGTTGGTAGATATTTACAACAGATATTACCAGAGGCTAAATATATAGGTTCTAAAGATTGTGATTTAACAGACATTAATCAAGTTAATGAATTATGGGGTGATTTGAAACCAACTAATGTAATTCATTTAGGTGCTAAGGTTGGTGGTATCGTAGAGAATTTACAGAATCCTGCAGAGTTTTACACTATAAACACTATAATGAATACAAATGTATTGTCAATGTCACACAAACATGATGTGGGTAGATTTACAGGTATATTAAGTACTTGTATGTATCCTGATGTAGTTGATAATTACCCAATGACAGAAGATGATATTCATTTGGGAGCTCCATCGTTTGCTAACTTTAGTTATGGTTCTACTAAAAGATCATTATCGATTGGTATAGATGCTTATAACAACCAATATAAAACAAAGTACAATTATCTCATACCTTGTAACTTATATGGTGAGTATGATCACTTCGATGATCCTGAAAAATGTCATTTTATTACAGCTTTGATACGAAAGATAATTGATGCCGAAAACAATGGTGATGGTAGTATAGAACTATTTGGAACTGGTAACCCATTAAGACAATTCATGCATGCTAGTGATTTGGCTAGAGTTATTAAAATAGTTATAGATGATGATGTTACTGAGAGTTTTAACGTTGCTACAACAGAAGAGAATTCTATTAATACAATGGCAGAGGTTACACTAAATGTTTTGAATTCAAATTTAAAAATAAATTACAATACAGAGAAACCAGATGGTCAGTATAGGAAAACCGTTAGTTGTGAAAAGATGATGTCAGCTATTGGTGATTTTGAGTTCACGAAGTTAAAAGATGGTGTTGTTAAAGTTTATACAGAGGTTATAAAAAAATATGGAAAATAAATTACCTTGGCCTTTAATGAAAGATTGTATAACTGATGAAGATAAACAATCATTGGTTGATTTTATACAAACAAGTAATAGATACACGAATGGCCCTAAAGTAAAAGAGTTTGAAAAAATGTGGAGTGAGTGGTTGGGAGTAAAACATTCACTCTTTGTTTCATCAGGTAGTACAGCAAACTTTCTGTTATTGGCTGCAATTAAAGAAAGATATAATTTGAAGAGTGGAGATAAAGTTCTTGTACCTGCTATGACTTGGATAACTAATGTAGCACCTATTATACAATTAGGTTTAAAACCTATATTTTGTGATGTAGAGAGTGATACATTTAGTTTTGACCTAGAACATATGGCTAAGCTACACCAAGAACATCCTGATATAAGATTGGTATTCGTAACTCATTTATTTGGAATACCAGCTCCTATCAACGAGTTTAAAAAAATTATACCTAATGCTTTTTACATAGAAGATTGTTGTGAATCACATGGTGCGAAAATATATGGAAAGAAAGTAGGAACACTTTCAGAGGGTTCAACCTTCAGTTCTTATTTTGGTCATCACATGACAACTGTTGAAGGTGGATTTGTCAGTACAGATGATGATGAGTTGTATCAGTTAATGAGAGCAAAACGTAGTCATGGTCTTGCAAGAGAGTGTTCACCAGAGATATATCAAAAATATGTAAAACAATATCCTGATGTAGACAAACGATTTATGTTTATTACCGATGGTTATAATTTTAGAAATAATGAATTTGGTGGTGTATTGGGAATATCTCAACTACCAAGACTAAATGATATGATAAAAAGACGTAGGGAAATTTGTCAGAGATTTGAAAATAATATATTAAAAAAATACGCTGACATATTTCATACACCAAACTTTGATGGCAACAGTAGTTTCTGTTTACCTTTTATTCTTAAAGATAGGAGTTTACGAAATGACCTTCAAGAACATTTGGAAAGTTGTGGAATTGAAACACGACCATTATGCAGTGGTAACTTACTAAGACAACCATTCTTATCAGAATATGAACCATTTAAAGAATTTCCTAAAGTAGACTATCTACATTATCATGGATTTTTTATAGGAAATAATCATATGATTGTAGATAAAGAAATAGATACATTAGAGGATATTTTAAGTGACTATTTTAAAGTATTATAATTACTACTTAACGTTACACGAAAACCCAAAATGTAAATTATTACATTTCATTGGCCAATTGGTTACGATTTTTTGTTTAGTAATAATATTATATAACTGGTATTGGTATTTTATACCAAGCATACCGTTTATAATATACCCATTTGCTTGGAGTGGTCATTACTTTTTTGAAAAAAATAAACCAGCAGCATTTCACAATCCAATCAAAGCAAAAATATCTGATTGGATAATGTTTAAAGATATATTATTAGGGAGATTTAAGATATGGTAAAAAAGATTTTAGTTACAGGTGGTGCTGGATATATTGGCACATCATTATTACCAAAACTTTTAAACAAAGGATATGAGGTTACAGTATTTGATAATTTAATGGTTGGTGGAAATCAACTACTACCATTTTTTAGATACGAGAACTTTAAATTTGTAAGAGGTGATATTAGAAATATAAATACATTACAAGAAGTTGTCAAGGGAAAAGATGTAATAATACATTTAGCAGCCCTTGTTGGATTTCCAGTTTGTAGATTGAATCCACAATTAGCTGAAGAAACAAATGTTGATGGTACTACCAATCTAATAAATTCTTGTACAGATGACCAAGTTATATTCTATGGTTCTACTGGTAGTAACTATGGTGCAGTTACCGATATATGTACTGAAGAAACACCATTACATCCATTGAGTTTATATGGGGAGACTAAGACTAAAGCAGAACAATTACTGATGGAACGAGAAAATACAATAGCTTACAGGTTTGCTACAGCATTTGGTGTATCACCAAGATTTAGATTAGACCTATTGATTAATGATTTTTCATATAAATGTATAAAAGATGGTTACTTGGTAGTTTACGAGAAGAATTACATGAGAACATTCATTCATGTATCAGACATAGCTAATTGTTTTATGTTTGGTATAGAAAATATGAATACAATGATGGGTAATGTTTTTAATGTTGGTGATGATAGGATGAATCATAGTAAAGAAGAAGTGTGTGATATGATAGGTAAAAAAACTGGTGCGTTCATACATTACGAAGAAATTGGTGAAGATGCCGATAAGAGAAATTACGTTGTTAGTTATGATAAGATCAGTAGTTTAGGTTTTAGAACTATTGTGTCAGTAGAAGAGGGTATTAATGAAGTTATAAATGCTCTAAAGGTAACAGATTTTCAAAATAAATATACAAACGCTAAATATTATTAATATGAAAGAAAAAATATCATTTATTGGATTGGGTAAACTAGGATTACCATTGTCTACTTTATTTGCTAAGAACAATATACCTGTTTTGGGTATAGATACTGATGTAGATTTAATTAATATGCTACAAGGTAATATGGCTACACCATTTACTGAAAAGGGATTAAGTAAGAACTTGGATTTGGCTTATAACAATATAAAGTACACATCAAACTATGATGGGGTAATAGATGTTACTGATACTAGTGTAATACTAGTAAACACTCAAATTGGCGATACCTATTCATCATCCATTGTAGAATCTGTAATTAAAAATTTATGTGTTGAGTTGGTTAAATCGGATAAAGATTACCATTTGTTTATATTAAGTAGTACTGTTATGCCTGGTGAAATACGAGATAACTTGATACCGATGATAGAAGAACTTACTAATAGAGAATTGAATAAGGGGTTTGGATTTTCATATGTACCCGATGTAGTTAAGTTAGGTTCAGTAATACAAGACTTTGAAAATCCTGATGTAGTTATTCTTGGTAGTAGTGATGAATATGCTAGTGGTATTACACGTAAGTTATATGATAACTTTCCAATTAACAACCCACCAGTAGTAGAAATGACACTTGAAGAAGCTGAGATTGCTAAGGTTACATTAAATGCTTATCTTGTTAGTAAGATTAGTTTTGCTAACTTTGTCTCTAATATATGTGAACAAGTTGATAATGTTAATGTTGATAATATTACTAATGCTATTGGTTATCATAAACCCATAGGACATCTATTTTTAAAAGGTGGGTTATCATTTGGTGGAACTTGTTTTCCAAGAGATACTAAAGCATTTATTGAGTTCTCTAAAAATGTTGGACAAGATGCATCACATATAATTGCAACAGATCAAATAAATAAAAATCAAGATGACAATTTATTTGAGATGGTAAAGAGTACGAATAAAACAAATATAAGTGTGTTGGGGTTATCATTTAAACCAAATACACCAGTTATAACTGAATCACCCTCACTCAAGTTGATAGAGAAGTTGGTGTTAGAGGGTAAAAATGTAAATGTATACGATCCACTATGTATAGAAAATGTAAAGACGATATTCTTTAATAAATTAAACTATTTTAATTCAGTTAAAAAATGTTTTGAAGCAGGTGAATTAGTAGTAATTGCTTTACCATATGATGAGTTTAAATCAATTGATGACTCTTGGAAAAGTTTTGATAATCAAATGGTTTTAGATTGTTGGAGAATATTAGATTCAAATAAATTTAAAGAGATAGAATATAAATGTTTAGGTGAAAGGAGTTAAGATGTCTGATTTTAGTTATGAAGGGTATGCCCATATGATTGAAGTAGTACATGATAAATTACCAATTGTAGATTTTCGTGATGTGTTAGAGAGTAATCATGAACGGTTTTGTGTTATACGACATGATATTGAATTTTCAGTAGATAGAGCTTTAGAGTTAGCTAACGTTGAATCTATGTTTGGTATAAATTCTACATATACTGTACAATTAAGAAACAATACATATAATGCTCTTTCAGAAAAAAATATCAAGGCAGTTAAAGAAATTAAAAAACTTGGACATCATATTGGATTACATCAAAATCCACCATCAATGCATGATGACCAATTAAAAGATTATATATTAAAAGATATAGAAACACTTGAGCATTATTATGGGTTTGAAGTTGATAGGTATGCATTTCATAGATGTGGTAGTAATCCTGACATTTTAAAAAAATATGTTGAAGTGCCTAATAAGATTAATTGTTATGCAGAAGAATTCTTTCATTATTTTAATGGTGAAAGACCTGAAGATTTGAGAGTACATTACTTAGCAGACTCAAATCATATGTGGAAATATGGACATCCACTAGATTTAAATCTTGATAAGGTTAATAAGTTACAATTACTAACTCACCCATATTCATGGAATCTTTTAGGGATAACAAACAATTACGACAATTATAAGTTTTTAATACAACAGAGAAATGATGAATTAGTAATGTCTATGAATACAGAGACTAAAACATTTCCAAGAAAAATATTAGAGGGTTTAAAATGAAGAAAAATGTAGTCTTTATGGCGTGTGTTGCAAATAAAGAAAAGTCTAAAAAATATGGTGACTTTGATTATTTTGATTATTCAATCAAAACTTGGGAATATTGGTGTAAGCTAAATAATTGTACTTTTTTTCTGTTTGATAAACCTTATATGGAAGATATGGAAAAGTACAGAATTAATTGGCAGAAAGAAGTTTTTGTATTTGATATTTTAGAGAAGAACAATATTGATTACGATCAAATTTTAATACTAGATAGTACTTGTATGATAAAATGGAATGCACCTAATTTCTTTGAACTAACAGACCATCAGTTTACTGTTTCAAGAGACATGGATAATATGAGATGGGTACATAATAGTGTTGAAGGTTATAAAGAATTTTTTGATGGGTTTGAATTTGATATAAAAAAATACTTTAATTCAGGTTTTGTAATTTTCAATAAAAAACATAGAGATTTCTTTGACTCGTTTAAACAAATGTATTTAGATAATGTCGATGATTTATTAGAGTTACACAAAAAAACAGGTACTGCAGAACAAACACCTTTAAACTATTGGGCTCAAATTAAAGGTATGGATTTAAATTTTATAAACACTATGCTTTATAGATGTAGTCACTTGTATAGAAAAGAGATGTTAAATCACAATTGGCAATTGAATGAAGATATCACACCATTTTTTATAAAGTATCCATATGTTTGGATGTTTAGTGGATTTGATAAATCACAGAGAGAACCATTAATGAAAAAAACTTGGGATTTGGTAAAACATTATTATACTTATAATGAAACAGATAGGTTATTAAACTTGGTAAATCACAAAGATATTTTTAAGAATGCAACATCAAAGAAGTTTAAATCAGATTTGATTGAATACTTTAAAGATAAAAAGTATAAAAAAATGAAGGTTTTAGAATTGGGAGCATGTCAAGGAGACACTACACGTATTTTTTCTGAGTTATTTGAAAAGGTTTATGCTGTCGATAGAGACCCAGAGAACATTCAAATACTAAAACAAAAATGTAAAGATGTTGATAATGTAGAGGCTACAATAATGGATGTAACGAATGATACTTGGGATTTTCCACAAGTTGATGTTGTATTTGTTGATGCTAGTCATGATTACCCACAAGTTGCAATAGACATACAAAAATGTATTGATATGTTTGATAATCCAATAATAATCTTAGATGATTACGGAAACCCAAACAATAGAAATATCAGAAATTCTATAGATGACAAAATAAAAGAAGGTAAAATTAAAGTTGACTCATTGATTGGTGAGGATGTTGGATTCTTAACTAAATCTGGTTGGAAAATGATTGATAGAGAAGGAGTCGTTTGTAAAGTATGAAAATAGCTTACACATTAAATGGACTAATTGGTGGTTTAACTGGTAAAAATTCTAGTGGGAGTTCACGAGATGACCAAGTTTTAGTTTTAAAATATGTAAGTAACTTGTTACAAAAATATATTATGCCACAAAACAATGTGGATTTTTTTATATTTAGTTGGCATACAGATTTTATGGAAGATTTCAATCGACATATATCACCTCAAAAATGTAAATTGATACCTCAGATAGATTTTAAAATACCAGAACATTTAAAAGGTGAACATATTAATCGAGTGATAGCTCATAAAAGTAGATGGTATGGCTTCAAAGAGGTTATGAAACTAGTATCAGAATATGAAAATGAACATTACTTCAAATATGATTTAGTGGTTAATGCTAGATTTGATACTTGTTGGAATAAACCATTTAAGTTTGAAACCTTAAATCCAAATAAATTCCATATACCTATACATCCTGATATGTCAACATATGGATGGCCTGATGGTGGAGTGCACACTAATATTGAAATGTTAGATCATGTATTCGCTTCAAGGTCTGATTGGATGAGTGGGTTCTCAAGTATGTTTGATTTTTTAGATGAATATACTCTACCTGGTCAATGTCCACAATGGAAAACAATATCACATCATTTTCTAATGGTTTGGCATTTGAGAAAGCTTGGGTTATTAAGAGAGGATATAATTAAGAAATCATTTACTAATTTACACGAAAGTAATACTGATATTATTGGTGGTAGTAAAGATGTAGATTACGATATATTTAGATACAGACAATTAAGTAGGGAAGAGGTAATGAATTATGAGTAGACCAAAAACAATATTTTGTGACTTAGATGGTACATTAGTAAAACATTCAAACCCAATAGATGTTCAGAATCCAAACTTGGAGTTGGAAGTATTACCAGGTACACATGAGCGATTAGTAGAATGGGACACTAAAGGTTATTATATAGTAATTACTACAGGTAGAAAGGAAAGTGCAAGACAACCAACGATTAAACAATTAAGTAGAGCTGGTATAATATACGATCAATTAATAATGGGATTCGGTGGAGGAGATAGAATATTGATTAACGATAGAAAAAAAGATAGTGAACGAGACACTGCTAGTGTAATTAATCTTACAAGAAATAAAGGAGTGGAAGATGTCGAATTATAAAGAAGAAAGACCGTGGGGAACTTTTGAAAACTTACTTGATGCTGAGTATTGTAAAGTAAAAGAGATTGTAATTAAAAAAGGTGGAAGGCCAAGTTATCAGTATCATCATAAGAGAAGTGAAGTTTGGATAGTAGTTCAAGGTGAAGCTCATGTTACACTCGATGATAATTCATATACTTGTAAAGTTGGAGAAGTTATTAATGTACCAGTTGGAACACATCATAGGGTAGAGAATCGACAAGATGAAGATTTAAAGTTTATTGAAGTTCAGGTTGGAGATTACTTCGGTGAAGATGATATAGTTCGTTTAGAAGATGATTATGGAAGAGAAGGAACTAATGTATAATTATAAACTATTTATACCAACTGCAGGAATTGGTTCTCGTGTGAGTGGTCAAAGTAATAATTTAAACAAGGGTTTAATTGCTATAGATAATAAACCTGTGTTGTCACATATCCTAGAGAAGTTTCATCCTAATGTAGAGGTAGTTATTGCTCTTGGCTATGGTGGAGATTATGTCAAACAATATTTGGAGATAGTATATCCCGAAAGACATTTTACTTTTGTTGAAATAAAAAAATACAAAGGTAAGGGAACTGGTTTAGGACTTACTGTTAATTCATGCAAAGAACATTTGCAATGTCCATTTGTATTTGTTTCCAATGATACTATATTTGAAGAGCAATTATATTTTGATGAAATACAATATAATTGGTTAGGTTATTCAACTACTAAAGCAGGTAGTGACTACCGTTCTTTAGAAGTAGATGGTGATGGTAATGTTATTAAGTTAAATGATAAGACAGAAGATTCAGAAGATTTTTCATACATAGGTATATGTGGAATAAAAGATTATAAAGATTTTTGGAAGTACATGAAGCAAAAAAAGTCCTTGACAATGGGTGAAAGTTATGGTATATTAAGGCTGTTAGAAAGTCATAAATTTAATTCATTTAAGTTCACTTGGTACGACACAGGAAATAAAAAATCATTACTTAATGCAAAGAACAAATTGAAATCAGATCATCAACCTAATATTTTAGAAAAAGATAATGAAGCAATTTGGTTTGCAAACAATAAGACGATCAAATTTTCTACTGATACTAAATTTATACAAGATAGGGTTAAGAGAACTAAATCATTAGGTGGTTATGTACCAGAAGTGATAGATAGTTCTAGTAACTTCTATACATATAATTTCATAGAAGGTGAAGTATTTTCCAAAAGAGTAACAGGAAAAAAATTTGAATACTTACTATCTTGGCTAGATAAATTTTGGAAACCTATAACACTAACTGATATAGAAAATGACAAATTTATAACTACTTGTAGAGATTTTTATGAACATAAGACTATTGACCGAATAAATTTATATTATGATAAATTTTATAATACAGATGTAGATGAGATTGTTAACGATAATAAATTACCACCACTACTAGATGTTTTAGACAAATTAGATTGGGATTGGATTTCTGAAGGTTGGCCTACTACATTTCATGGTGATTTACATTTTGAAAACATATTGATAAATAAAACTAATGATGGGTTACCATTTTCTCTTTTAGATTGGAGACAAAACTTTGGTGGTAGGTATGATTGTGGTGATATATATTATGATTTAGCTAAACTATATCATGGTTTAATAATATCACATGACTTTATCAATCAAAACTTCTATCACTATAGTAGAGAACTAAATACTGTATACTATGACTTTCACAGAAAGAACACTAATATCGAGTGTGAAAAAATATTAGAAGCATATGTAGAAAGCGTACATTTAGATTGGACAAAGGTAAAGGTTATTACTGCTTTGATATTCTTAAACATAGCTGGGTTACATCATTATCCGTATTGTCACCTATTGTATTATTTAGGAAGAACTATGCTACACGAGGAATTAAAATGAAATACTTGATAGGGCCTATGAGTAAAAATGTAGTAGATGCTGTTATTGAATTTGATGGTGATTTTGGATTTATTCCATCTAGGAGACAAGTAGATTACAATGGTGGTTATGTAAATAATTGGAGTACAGGTGAATTTGCTAAATATGTAAATGGTAGAGTTCCAATCGAAAGAGATCATGGTGGTCTTGGTCAGGGTTATAAATCAGATGATGGTATGGAATCTTTTATACATGATTCACACCATTTAGATATTATTCACATTGATCCGTGGAAACATTATCAAAATTTTGATGATGGCTTACAACAAACTATTGATTATATTAATTTTATATACCTTATATTGGATAATAAAAAGGTTAAGCTAGAGGTTGGTACAGAAGAATCAATCAGAAGATTTGAAACTTATGAATTGGAAAAACTACTTCAAGTATTGGAAACTAAATTGGATTCTAATATGTTTGAAAATATTGAGTACGCCGTAGTTCAATCAGGTGTTGGTTTAGATTTGGGAAAACAAACTAATACAGGCACTTTTAATTCTGATAGGTTAGAAGAAATGGTTTCCATATGTAAAAAGTTTGGTAAGAAATCAAAAGAACATAATGGTGATTATCTTTCAACTAAAGAATATAAGGATAGATTTGATTTAGGGCTGGACTCAATAAATATAGCACCTGAGTTTGGTCAGTTAGAAACACTATGTTATTTAGATGCGATGGGTGATGGTATTGAAGATTATTATCAGATTTGTTATGATTCAAAGCGTTGGGAAAAATGGGTAGATGATAATTTCATACCAGAAAAAAATAAAAAAGAATTAATAAAGATATGTGGTCATTATGTATTTTCCGATAAAAGATTTTTAGAAATAAAACCAGACATAAACGAGAAAATTAAATATGTTATTAAAAACAAATTAAGAGAGTTAGTATGAAAAATGTAGTTTTTATGATGGACGTGGACATCAAAGGTGATGGTAGATATGCCAGTAGTAGAAGAGCAGCTTACAAGTATTCAATTGATAGTTGGAAGAAATGGTGTGATAAAAATAATTGTGAATTGTTTATTCTAAATGAACTACTATTAGATAATGATAAGATGGGAATATGTTGGCAGCGATATTATCTGTTCGATATACTAGAAGCTAATGAGATTGAGTATGACCAAGTACTAATGGTTGATGCTGATACAATTGTACATCCTGATTGTCCTAACTTCTTTGAGATGACAGATGGAAAATTAGTTGGTGTAGAATTTGATGGTAGTTGGGATTGGGTTCTTAGAGGTATAGAAAATTATTCAAGATATATTTTTGATGGGTACATGATGCCATGGGAAAAGTATTTTGATTGTGGGTTCATAATTGTAAATAAAACACATAAACAATTCTTTCAAGACATTGTAAATTTTTATTTTACATATCAAGATAATTTAATTAAATTACAACAGACATTCTTCAATGGTACAGATCAAACTCCAGTTAATATGTTGGTTCATAAGAACAATATAGATTTAAAATTATTACCATATGAATTTAATATGAACGATATGAATAGAAAAGAAATATTATCCGATGATATGTTATTTACAAAGTGTGGGTGGATATACCAATATAATGCAATACCAAATAATGAAGAAAATAAATTGACTAATTATTTTATGGAAAAAACGTACAAACATTTTTATGGAGATTTAAAATGAAAAATAAAATTGCAATAGGATGTTTAATTCAATGGTACGAGATAGAATTAATAGAAGAATATTTACAGAGTGTTAAGAACGCTGTAGATGTTATAGATAACAAAGAGAATGTAGTCATTGATTTGTATTTTAATTGTAGTCAAGAATTAGAAAAAATAGATGAAGAACAAATGACAATTTCTGATGTAAAAAGGAAATACAAAGATATTTTAAATAGATTATTTAGTGATTTAGACTATGGTAGTTATAATATAAATTCATATGTAAATGAATTTAGTAATGTGATGTATACAATAGCAGACTATCGTAGAGACTTCAATGAAAAATATTGTACCAAAGTTGATGTTCTTATGTGGGGTGAAAGTGATTCCTTGATACCAAGACAAACTTTTCAGATATTAGATAACTTACACAACTCGGTAAAGGAAAAGACACCAAAGTATGTATCTTTCTTTGCTACGTGTAAGATGTGGGATGCAAGTTGGTTACCAATAGAACACACCGAATTTACAGATAAGCCATTTATAGATGGTGATGTAAAAAATTGGTGGAGTCTAAGATATAATATGAACATAGATGAAATGAATTCATTCAATGACAAAGTTGAAGATTTAGATATAAAAGTTATCAATCAGTATAAATTTAATGGATGTGGTTTAGTAATGTCATCGGATGTAGTTAAGTCAGGTGTCAACATACCAAAGTCATCATTTTTTATACACGAAGATACAGCTTTTATGCTTCAACTTCAAAAAATGTTTGGTGGTCAAATACCACAATATATCATTAAAAATATCTTGTTGGTTCACAACAGAAAACACACCAAGAAACGTTCTTATGTACTAGGTGAGTTAAAATCTGATGATGTTAGTGGTGGTAGATTACGACATGATTGGTATAAAAGAGCTAGTGATATGAGTCATCACAATGCATACAATATGTTTAATCAATCCAAGACATATACTTGGAAGGATGTCTTTGATGGCTAACATAAAAGCTAAACACATAGACATACATCCATCGGTTAAGATTGGTAAAAATGTAAACATAAAATGTGAAAGTATAAAACTAGGTGAGTTCTGTATAATAGGAGACAATGTAACCATAGAATGTAGGAGTTTTGAAGCTCATAGTTGGTTGTTCATGTGGCACGGAGTTGAAGTTGGTAGGGGTGGTTGTAATGGCCTCAATTCAAATGTCAAGATTGGTAAGGGAGTTGGTATATTTGAAAATACTGTACTAAATCCATCGGAGTCTATAGAGATAGGAGATAACTGTGGTATAGGTACTGATGTAATGATTTGGACTCATGGTGCTTGGTTAGATATTACACAAGGATTTCCATCAGACTTTGGGCCTGTAAAGATCGGTAGTAATGTTTGGTTACCTGCTAGAAGTATAGTCTTACCCAATGTAACTATTGGTAATGATGTAGTTATAGGAACTAATTCATTAGTTAACAAAAATTTACCAAGTGGTTGTCTAGCTGCTGGTTCACCTTGTAAGGTCTTAAAGGAAAATGTTTATCCTAAAAAATTAAGTGAACAAGAACTTAAAACTATGATGTGGGGAATTATAGATGATTGGTGTAAATTGCATACGAGTAAAAATATAAAAGATGTAAAAACTAAATATGTAAATGGAAAAATATATTTGTATCAGAGTAACTTTGAAACTATTTATAGTATAGATGATCGTACAATTAACGGTTATATAAATAATGTCTCAGAAGATTTGAGAGATTATTTGAGAAGAAGAGGTATTAAAATATATACTGATAGGTTTTTTAAATCAATATGAAATTTTTAAATAAAAATAAAGTGTTATGTTTATCACCACATCCTGATGATGTAGAGATAGGAATGATGGGTACTATCTTCAAATATAATGAAACCATGTTTGATATTTTGTGTTTGACAAAAGGTGGTGCTAAAGGTTATGATGAAACTAATAAATTGGATAGAAGAAAAGAAGTGGATAATGTTTGGAAACCAAGCGTAACAGACCACGTTCAAGTACACCACGCTAAGTATGATTATTTTGAAGATTGTACTGAACCTGGTTGGATTAATTACATTGAAAATGAGTTTGTAAAGAAGAATAACTATGATGCTATATTTATTCCATCTGGTGAAGATTCTATGTTTGAACACAGATTTGTAAATAAATTTGGTTCAGCACTATGTAGGTTTTCACCTATAAGTTTAATTGAATATCATACATTTAGTTCACTTAATAGTTGGCAACCAAATTTGTTTGTGGATATAAAATATGAATATCGTGAAAAATTAAAATCATTGGAAGAGTTTAAATCTCAAAGTCACAAATCGTATTTTCAGAGAAAATCATTGGATGCTTTTCATAGTAATTTCCAATGTAATAAAAAAGGTAAAGGTATGGTAGAACAATTTAACATAATAGAATTATTTGGAGTTTAAGTGAGAGTATTAATAACAGGTGGAACAGGAACAGTTGGTAAATCCCTTATCAAGTCAAATGATAATGAATATATTAATGTTAGTAGAAATGAAGAGAATATAGCTGAATTGAAACGAGATTTCCCAGCAGTAAAATCGTATGTTGGTAACATAGAAGATAAATCATTAATGCTTAGGGTATTTAAAGAAGTAAAACCAGATGTGGTAGTTCATGCAGCTGCTATGAAACACATTGATTTAATGGAGACTAATCCCATTGCTGGTTGTAATATAAATGTAATGGGTAGTATGAATATAGCTGAGGCTAGTATTATAAATAATGTTCCAATTACTGTTGGTGTTAGTACAGACAAGGCTTGTTTACCTGAAAGTGTTTATGGGGCTTCGAAGTATATAATGGAAAGAGTTTTTATGAATACCAATACAGATGAGAATAGATTCTCATTAACTAGATTCGCTAATGTAGCTCATAGTGCTGGTTCGGTATTACCATTTTGGCTGAAGTTAAAATCAGAGGGTAAACCACTTAAATTAACAGACCCAAATATGAATAGATTAATATTCAAACAAGAAGATGCTGCCGATTTAATTAATAGAACTATACTAGATACAAAATATGATGGTGGTTTTGTAAAGTCATACAAAATGAAGTGTGTAAATATGTTGGATTTGGCAAAAGTTATATCTGATGACATTGAGATAATTGGTAAACGACCTGGTGAAAAAACAGATGAAGATTTAATTAGTGAAAGAGAGATAGGTAGAACTTATATTTATGGTGATGATATTCATATTAGAATGGAAGAAAATCAAGACGATAATAAATTAACAGAACCATATAATTCAAAGAGTGCTGAGAAAATGACAACTGATGAGATAAAAGATTTGGTGTGGGGTTAAAAATGATAATGTTTACAATACTTTTTTTAATTTTCATCGGTTTGTTATTTGTAGCAGACCTTGAAAAAGTCAAAAGAGATAAAAAAAAATTAAAATAAACCTTGACATTGTCAAATATTTGTCGTATATTTACATATAACAAAAAGGGAATAAACGAATGACTAATATTTACGAAAAACAACTAGGACAAAATAATGGTAATACTAATTTTATTGGAGACAAACTTATAGTTGAGTATGTTCATTCTTCAGTATCAGATTCAGTCAAAGTAGTTGGAATGTGGAGGGTTGGTGAGGATTGGAGTGGTGAAGTTAAGAAGCAAGAACATCAGATGACTTGGATGTCACATGAATCAAGAGCGTCTTTGATTGCGGAGTTGGAAGAGGATATGACAGATAAGGCTTGTAAAACAGGAGTATATGGGAAGAACTTGCAGGAGTATATGCTTAATGGGTAATATAACAGAAACAACATTATTTGAAGAGATGCAACGAGACTCAGAAAGAAATCAGTTCATTGATGAACTAACTATGGCATCTTATGAAACTGAAATAGACTTAGATAGAGATGTACCAACTGAAGATGAATGGTTGGAATCGCAAGCTGGAGTTTACTTTGAAGGAATGGGATGGAGAGATATAGAGGGACACGCATAATGACGAGACAAGAAGTATTAGAAAAGTTAGAAGCTATAGGTGTTGCTATAGAAGATAGTTACAATACCGCAGTAGATACATCAGATAACAGCGATTCAATGCACTATATTGATTCTGCTAGAAACTTAGTTGAGGAGCTGACGGTTAGTATTGAAGGAACTTTTGAAGAGGTTACACTTGATGAAGTTATGAATACATCACCAGCTTTAGCTCAACTATTATAATGAACTTGGTTGATTTGATAATCAAGGGTTGAGAATGAGATTAACTATGCTAACAATAATACATATAGTAATTACAGCATTAGCTATTTTACTATTTAGTAATTGTACTGCTAAACCTAATTTATCTTTACAAGCAAAGGGATTTTTTACATTGACCGATTATGTAGATGAAAATCATTCGTATGGTAAACTTATAATTCTATCACATTTAGAATCTAAAGTTATGTATTGTAAAGTACATCATGGATGGGAAAATGTCAAAGCTGTATGGGAAAATAGTGAATATAAATATTTTGTTTCTAAACATAAGAAGTTTTAAAAAAAGAGAGTTAAATGACAAGACAAGAAGTATTAGAAAGTAAAAATAATTTTTCAATTTATGGAGTGTTTAGATTCACTTCATATTTACTTGCTTCAGTTGCTATGTATATTGGTAACTTAGAAATTGCAGGTATAGCATTTGGATTTGGAGCAACATTAGGGTTTGTTCGTAGACTCGCAAGGCTTTGGGAAAGGTAAATATGAACAAAGTAGGTTTTTTTACAGAAGGTGCTTTTGAGGGTAAGATACCAAAAAACTACAACAATATCAGAACTGATACTGCTTGGATGTATTTAACAGATGCTACTCACCATCCATTGCCTAGGTTAAAGAGTTTACCAGACAATTTATATGATGTAGGGGTTATGATATTACCTAAGAATAGAAAATCATTATTAAATTACTTTCCTACTCCACTATTAGATAGTTATCGTAGAGTATGTAAGAAAGTTACTGTAATGCAAGAAAGTTATTATAACTATTGGCAAGATAGTCCTATAGAGGAACAAATATGGTATTTTAATTTCATAACAGAAATGGATATTATTTTTTGTCATAATGACATAGATTTAGATTATTATAATGGACTAACTACAGTTAGAACTGAATTATTACCAACTGTTATGCTTACTGATGACATTGTTAGAAGAACAGATAAACTAGTAGATAGTTACAATGATATAGATTCTACGTTTACCCATAACCAAAGTGATGTGATAATTGGTGGTAATTGGGTAAAAGATTATGGTGGATTTGATTCATATCAAGTAGCGTTAGAACTAACAAATGATATAACTGCTATAACTACAGGTAGGATAAAAAAAGAAGAAACTCAGATGTTAAAACATATACCGTGGGTTATGTGGAGAGAATGGATTGATTTGTTATCAACTTTTAAAGTTGGGATTCAATTAGGAACAGCAGCTGCTGGTCAGTTTCAATTAAATTGTAGTTTTCATGGGATACCGTGTATTGGATATTCTAATTTAAATACACAAAGAATGTTACATCCGTTGACTACAGTTGAAGTTGGTGATATAGGTATGGCTAAAGATATAGCTAAAAAATTGAGAAGTGATACATTTTATGGGTTGTGTGTGGAAACAACACAAAAAAGATTTGAGATGTACTATTCAGAGAAAGTTTTTTTAGAGAATTGGAAAAGGATTTGGTCTTAATATGAAAGTATTGGTAACAGGTGGTGCAGGATTTATCGGAACTAATTTAATCAAAAGGTTAGTAGAAGATGGGCATGAGGTATCATCAGTAGATAATTACTCAACAGGTAAAAGAAAAAATCAATTAAATGGATGTACATATCATGATATAGATATATCAAAAACACCATTATTATATATGTCTTGGATACAACCAGACATAATATACCACATGGCTGCTAGAGCTAGAATACAACCATCGATAGACAACCCACATCGTACATTTGAATCAAATACAATTGGAACTGAAAATGTATTAGAGTATGCTCGAAGTGAAAACATACCGGTGGTATATGCTGGTTCTTCATCGGTTCATGGTGATGTCTATGCTAATCCATACACATTTTCAAAATATCAAGGTGAAGAGTTATGTAAATTATATACTAAGGTTTATAACCTACCAACTGCGATATGTAGGTTCTATAATGTATATGGTGAATACCAACTAACTGAAGGTGATTATTGCTGTGTTCTTGGTATTTTTGAAAGACAATTTGATAATAAAGAACCACTAACTATTACAGGCGATGGAGAACAAAGACGAGACTTTACTTATGTCGGTGATATTGTAGATGGTTTAGTCAGATGTGGATGGGGGCTATATGATGCATGTGCATTAAGTGGAGAATCATTTGAGTTGGGTAATGGTGAAAATTATTCAATTAATGAGATAGTTGGTGCTTTTGGAGACTATCCTACAAAGTATATTGATGCTAGACCAGGTGAGATGAGAGAAACTTTAAACGTATCTACAAAAGCTCAAGAAATGTTAAGTTGGAACCCCAAAGGTAATGTGATTAAATTTATAAAGGAAAATTTGATATGATTGTAGGTAAAAGGATTTTAATAATAGGTGGTACGGGTGCTTTGGGAAAAGCTCTCATAAAAAGATACTACCATGATAATGATGTAATTATATTTTCAAGAGATGAACACAAACACGTAGATTTACTAAAAAAATATGAGAAGATAGAATCCCATTTGGGTGATATTAAAGATAAAGATTCTATACGGAATTGTTTTAATAAATTTAAACCAGATGTGGTTATAAATACTGCAGCTCTTAAACACGTACCAATTTGTGAAACTAACTCAATAGAAAGTGTAAAGACTAATATACTTGGTCATCAAAACGTTATTGAAATAATGAGTGAGTTTAAAGACATAGAAACATTAGTATTTGTATCAACTGATAAAGCATGTAAACCAATAAATATCTATGGCATGTGTAAAGCTATTAGTGAGAAGTTATACTCAAACTATGCTGAAACTGAAACAAAAACTAAAGTTGTTACTGTTAGGTATGGGAACGTACTAGAATCTACAGGTTCGGTGATTCCATATTTTAAACAATTATTAGAAGATGGTAGTAAGTTTTTACCAATAACACATTATAGTATGACTAGATTTTTAATAACATTAAATGATGCTGTAGAACTAATTGATTGGACTTATAATCATCCAAATTCACATGGTAAGATAGCAGTACCTAAGATACAATCAATGAAGATGGTTGATTTAGCCAATTGTTTGATACGTTCAATTGGTAAGGTTGGTAAAGTAAAATTGAAGATGGTTGGTATCAGACCTGGTGAAAAATTACATGAAGAAATGATCTCAGAAGAAGAGTGGTTTAGAACCGAGGATGATGAAAATTACTTAATTAATAATTACCCAGTAAATTCTGATACATGGTCGTATAATTCAAAGGACACATTGATGGATGAAGAAGAAGCATATAAATTTCTACAAAATTCAAAGGTGATATAATGGATGGGTATAGTAAAAGATTAAATTGTGCTAGTTGTGATGGTAGTAACTTTGAAACAATACTAGATTTAGGTATTGTACCACTTGCTGGATATTTTCCTAGTAAAGAACAAATAGGTATTGAAAGTAAATACCCATTAAATTTACTAACTTGTAATGATTGTAAACTAACACAAACAGACTCAGTAATAAATCCAAAATTACTCTTTGAAGATTATAGGTATTTATCTTCTGTTGGATTGACCAATCACTTTACAGATGTAGCTAATATGTTCAATGACAAGTATGATATTAATGGTAAAAATATATTGGAGATTGGTTGTAACGATGGAGTTTTACTAGAACCATTATCAAAACTTGGAGCCGTGGTTGAGGGGGTTGATCCGGCTGTTAACATTGTAAAGATAGCCACCGATAAAGGTTTGAAGGTATACAATGATTATTTTAATGACACCACGTTTGGTGGTGAACAATTTAGAAGTAAATATGATTTGGTTATTTCAAACAATACCTTTGCTCACATAATAGATATACAGAGTGTTATTAGGGGTATAAACCATGTTTTAAAACCAGATGGTAACTTTGTATTTGAAGTACATTACTTAAATAATTTAATAGATGAGAAACAATGGGATAATGTATACCACGAACATATTTTTTATTATTCAGTAACAGCTATTAAAAATATGTTTGAAAAACACAATATGACTGTAGTTGATTTTGAAGAGATACCAATACATGCTGGTTCTATTAGAGTGACTGTTAAAAACAAAAATACATTCATACCTAAAAAAATATCAGATAGAATTGAATTGGAATCCAACACCATAGCTAATGTTAAATATCTAAAAAATTATGGTGGAGATGTAAAAACCCATATTTCAGACTTCAATGACACGATAAAAAAAATATCCAACGAATATAATATTGCTGGATATGGTGCATCAGGTAGAGCTAATATGTTTTGTAACCTTACAGGTTTAAATCAAGATATTGTTAAGTTTATAGTTGATGAATCACCTGAAAGATGTGGTAGATATATAGCTAATACTGAAATACCAATCGTTGATGTCGAGACACTAAAAAATAGTGATACTGATTTATTAATTATATTTGCTTGGAACTATTCAAAAATGATAATAGAAAAAACTCAATTTAAAAAATATAAGTATCTAGTTGCATTTCCAAAAGTACAACTCGTAGATTCGTATGAAGAATTAAAAGGATTTAAATCAATATGATAAAAAAAGATAAACTATATTTAATAACTGGTGGAACTGGTGTTGTTGGTCAGGCACTATGTAGTAGAATATTATACTTAGGTGGTAAGGTTAGAGTAATGTCACGTAGTATAGATAAGTTACATAAACTACAAGAAAAATATAAAAGTATAGAAATACAACTTGGTGATGTCACCATTGGTAGTGATGTGGCTTATGCATACCGAGAAGTTACAGGTGTATTTCATCTAGCAGCATTAGCACAAGCAATGCAATCTGGTGGTGCTAGTGAATCAATATCAACAAATATTATTGGTTCAATAAAAGTTCTATCAGAGTCTTGTAGTAACAGTATACACAGTCCTTATCTAACTGGTGCTAGAAACTATCAAGTGGAATTTGTACTAGGTGTTAGTTCTGATAAAGCTGTACAAGTATCTGGCCCGTATGGAGCAACTAAGTTCTTAATGGAACGGTTATTCGATGAGTACCAAGAGAAGAATAAAGATATAAAGTATAGGGTGGTAAGAATGGGTAATGTTATATACTCTGTAGATTCTGTTTTATATAAATGGAAATCTTTATTGGAGAGGGGTGAAGAGGTTATGGTGACCGAACCTAAAGCTACTAGATTTTTTATGACAAAAACACAATCTGTTGATTTGATGTTGAATGGACTTAAAAGTGATAGCTCCAAACCATATTGTGATATACCAAAGTCAACTTCTATTGGTAATTTATTACAGGCAATGGCCAATAAGTATTTACCTAAAGGAAAAAAATTACAAGTTAAGGAGATTGGACTACAACCAAATGAAAATTTACATGAAAAAATAGTTGATGGTGGGCCAATGTCAAATGAAATGGAACAATATACAATTGCAGAATTAGAGAAGATGATATGACCACATTAGATGTAAATCCAGAGTTTGGTATAGAATTGGCTTTGGCATTACCCTATGCATATTGGTTACATGAAAACAATCAATTGGAAAAGGTAATTGTGAGTAAAGGTATGAAACCATTTTATTATTTTTGTGATAACGTGGAAGAGAAATATGACTACAGAACAATAGATAATTCAGCAGCTGGTCTTGATTCATTACCAAATCCGTGGATTTATGGCAATAAGAGTAATGCACAGATATACAAAGATGATTGGAATCTTTGGGAAGAATTCATGTGTGAAGAAAAGGGTTGTGGTATATTAGATTATAGAAAATGGAAGATTCCTAACTACACTAAACAATATCAAAATGACAAGTTTATATTTGATAAACCATTTGTAGTAGTTTCTAATAGATATAATTGGGAACATGGAACTAAACCTATAGGATATTTTGACATTCCATGTTTATATGAAATATTTAATTATTTAACTGAGAGTGGTTATACTGTAATTTACAAAAGACCAAAAAATACTGAATTTCCACCAGATCAAAATGAAATAGCTACGTTACACCATAAGGAAACACTCACGGCTAATGTAGAAGGAATAGGTAATATTACAGATCATCAATTAACCACGTACTATGATGATGTTATATTATTTGATGACATAGTAAAAGAAAATAATGACCTAACCTACAACGAAGTACAATTAAAAGTATTTGCTAATGCTGAGAAGTTTATAGCTATGAGTGGTGGTACTACATTATTACTGAATTTGTTTCAAAAACCAACCATAACTTATTTGTATAATACATCAGATTTACGACAAAACTTTTGGGAAAGTAAAAATGGCAACGTTAATACTAAAAACTACTATTACATGATGAATCCAAATATTATACCATTCATAGATAGAGAATGTGGTGATATGAAACAAGGTAATTATAATATGTTTTTAAAGTTAATAAAGGAAACGTTATGAGTATAAATAAAAAACTAGATTACAATACCGAACTGATGGTTATCACAATGGAAGAGTGTGGTGAATTAATAGAAGCTTGTTCCAAGACTATCCGATGTGAAGATTACGAAGATCATCCTAGAATAATAGAAGAAGTGGGTGATGTTTTAGTAATGATAGATTTAATGATAAAACATGGTTTAGTTAAACAAAAAGATATAGATGCTCGTAAGGTAGTGAAGATAGAAAAACTAAAAAAATGGAGTAATTTGATATGAGTGACAAAGTAATAAGTTTTATACAACCAAGTCGAAACAATTTAAAATACTTGAAGTGGTCGTATAATAGTATCAGAAAAAACTTAGGATATAGACATGAGATATGCTGGGCTGATGACTTCTCCGATGATGGAACTTGGGAATGGATGCAAGAGATTGCTGAGAAAGACCCGAATGTACAGATACATAGGAACGAAGGCCCTACTAGATTAGGACATACAATATTATATGATACATTAGTTGATATGGCTACAAGTGATATTATAATGATTTATCATGCTGATATGTATGCTTGTCCTAAATTAGATGAGGAAATACTTAAACATTTAAAACCAGGTAAAGTAGTGAGTGCTACTAGAATAGAACCACCATTACATCCTGATGGGCCTGAAAAGATACTGAAAGACTTTGGTATAGAACCTGAGGAGTTTGATGAACAAGGATTAATAAATTTTATAAATCAGACTTGGGAAGGTATGTCGGAAGATAAGATTACTAATGGTATATTTGCACCTTGGGCTATGTATAAAAAAGATTTCCTAGCTATTGGTGGACATGATCCATTATATGCTCCACAATCAAAAGAGGATTCAGATATATTCAATAGGTTCAAATTGGCTGGGTATGATTTAGTTCAGACTTGGGAAGGTTATGTTTATCATATGACTTGTAGAGGTAGTAGATTTAAGGATGGGGCTATGAGAAATCCTGCTGGTCAAGTCTTTATGAAAAATAGAGAGAGTTCAGAGTGGTTGGCTCAAAATCTAAAAAGTACTCGTAACTTTATTCGTAAGTGGGGCCATATGGTAAAACACGATCCGTATATGATGCCAATAATACCACCTAAATATGACGTGGGTTTTGTGGTAGAGAATTGTGATTATAATATGTTAAAGGAATTAGAACCGTGGTGTTCAAATATTTATGGTGGTTGGATAGGTGAAGACTTTGCTTCACATCCTAAAGGAAAATACATTGATGAGGAACAACCAAATACAGACTTCAATCTAAGTAAAAAAATACATCCTCAATACATCAAATTAAAAAATAACGTTATTGTAGAGTTCGATGCAAGTAAATTAACATCAGAGAATTTTCAGATATTAGTAAACTTATCGGAGATACTTAAAGAAAGTGGTGAAGTAGGTCAAATGAAGTTAGAAATATTTAAGTTTTCTATAAAATCTCTTGATACTTATGAACAAGACTTAATAAAGGTATATAAATAAAATGGCACATAACAAACAAAGAATTTACAAAACACCAGTAGGTGCAGTACCAAAAATTGTAAACAACTTTAAACCAAAAACAGACAATCAAAAGTTATTCCATCAAAAAATGAGTGATTTTAACAATCAATTAGTTTTATGTCATGGTATAGCTGGAACGGGTAAAACCTATGTATCTATCTACAAAGCACTACAAGATATTTTACGTAGAGGTACGCCATATGAAAAACTAATCATTATTAATCCAACGGTTGATGTTGGTAACGAGGATAAGCTAGGGTTTCTACCAGGTGAACTATCTGCTAAGATACAACAATACAATGAATCCACATTTACTATATTGGACAAGATTATAGGTAAGGCTAGAGCTAGTAAAATGATCCAAGATGGTAAAATTGAGATTGGTGTGTTGAATTTTTTAAGGGGAACAAATTTAGAGAACTGTTATGTTATATTAGATGAAGCTCAAAATGTATCACCAATGCAAATCAAGACATTGATGACAAGAATATCAGAGAATTGTAAGATGATTATACAAGGTGATATGTCTCAATGTGATAAGTACAAAACCAATGGTGTAACCAACTATGAGAAGAGTGGATTTTATGATTCGTGGTTCAGACTTAAAGGAGTAAAGGGAGTTGAACACATGGCTTTCACTAGAGATGATTGTGTCAGACATCCATTGGTAAAGAGAATATTAAAAACATATGAAGATGAACATGAGATCAGTTTATAATGGTTAAGTATCTAATATCATGTATGTTGGTATCTAATATTTTAAGTCAAGGTATTTCAACTACGTCTTATACAGAAATTCCACTAACAGGAATAATAACTGATAGAAAACAAGAGATATCTGGTATGACAACGTATCAAGACAAGCTGATTCTTTTACCAGAAAACCTCAATGGTTATTATTTTTACATACCATTTGAAGAGATAGAAAATAC
>Ga0209279_10000458_pt1 | contig 26868 bp, 21 predicted proteins | sample CoawatmetaG00DNA_3_FD_187508 | JGI IMG/M metagenome (GOLD analysis project Ga0209279, IMG submission 187508) | Marine microbial communities from the West Antarctic Peninsula - Coastal water metaG006-DNA (SPAdes) (version 2) | ecosystem: Environmental > Aquatic > Marine > Coastal ... | reverse complement strand
GCATTGCCCCACTCAAAGTGAATTGTTCACCATTTTTAAATTCATCTGGAACAGGAGGTTGAATTCTTCCGTCTGACCATGTAAGTTTTAGTTCTGGATGGTTTCCTCTTTTTGGAAACTTCATTCTAACAATTGAAGCTGAAGGATAGGTTTGCGACTCTATTTCTGGTATGTAATGTGTTGATGTTGCTTGAATTTCAGAAGGAGCTCCAAGTTCTAAAGCATAAAATGCGGGGTCTAAAATATGACAGCCCATATCACCCATTGAGCCAGTTCCAAAATCTATCCAAGCTCTCCAAGATAACGGATGATAGTCAGGATGATAATCTCTGTATTTGGCAGGCCCTAGCCATAAATCCCAATCCAAGCCTTCTGGAACTGGAGGTTTTTCTTTAGATTTTGCTTTAACAGCAAAAGTGTCCCAAGCGTTTCCTCCAATTGGACGATCAGTCCAAGCAAACAATTCTCTGACTGGACCAATAGCACCATCATCTATCCATTCTTTAAGTTTTCTTATTTCATCAGATGATCTGCCTTGATTACCCATTTGAGTTTGTACTTTATATTTCCTAGCAGCTTCTGTGATAACTCTTGCCTCATAAACTGTATGAGTTAAAGGCTTTTGACAATAAACATGTTTCCCCATTTTCATAGCCATCATTGTTATTACGGCGTGGCTGTGATCGGGAGTTGCTACTACAACAGCATCTATATCTTTTTGATTTTCTAGCATTATTCTGAAATCATTATAGACTTTCGCTTTAGGGTATTTATTAAAAGTATGAACAGATCGGTTATAATCTACATCACATAGAGCTACTATATTTTCGCTTTCACACTGCGATAAATTTCCAGATCCCATCCCCCATTGTCTTATGCCAATTCCAGCAATATTCAATTTATCACTTGGAGACGTAAAGCCTTCCCCACCTAAAACATGCCTAGGAACAATCATTATTGAGGGAATTACAATGGATTTTTTTAAAAATTTTCTTCTAGAATTATCATTACGTAATATCATTTTTCAATAGTTTAATATATGTTGTTATATTAAATTTAAAAGAATTAATTATTTTAAGCAAGGAATTGTATTAAGAATTGGAATTTAAACATTTAAATAAAGAATATGATTAATAGTTGTTTTCACATACTTATATTTAATATAAAGTATTTGATCTTTTTTATTGTAAAATTAAATAGTTTTTTAACTAACTTTATTTAAAGACTATATTTATTATGGACAGTAAAACAAGAAGAAATTTTATAAAATCATCAGCAGCATTGGCTTCTTTAAGTATTTTACCGACATCAGTTTGGGCATCTTCAAAAAACGGAAGATTAAGGACGGCCCACATAGGGATTGGAGGTATGGGTGCAGCTGATCTAAATGATATATCATCTCACAAATCAGTAGATGTTGTAGCTCTATGTGATGTAGATTCTAACGCATTAAAGAGTGCTAGTAAATTACACCCTAATGCTAAATTATTTAGAGATTATAGGTTGATGTTTAAGGAAATGAGCAATTCTTTTGATGCAGTTATAATATCTACCCCCGACCATACTCACGCTCCCGCTTCTATGATGGCTATGGAAATGAATAAATCTGTTTATTGTCAAAAACCTTTAACTCATCATGTTAGTGAAGCTAGAGCAATGCGAAAAATTGCTGCTGAAAAAAATCTAATAACTCAAATGGGGATTCAAGTTCATTCATTTTACGATTATAAATTAGCCACTTTGTTAATTCAATCAGGCATTATTGGAAAAGTAAGTTCAGTTAGAGCTTGGTCTCCAAAAAATTGGGGACGCGATGGATCCATCTCAAAAGGTGAAGATTCAATTCCTGAAAATTTAGATTGGAATTTATGGCTTGGAACAGCTTCTAATCGCGCATATAAAGATAAAATTTATCACCCTGCTAACTGGAGAAAACTAGTTGATTTTGGATGTGGAACTCTTGGAGATATGGGAGTACATATTTTTGATACACCTTATAATGCTTTGGAATTAGATGTTCCTTTAACTATTAAAAATAATTGTAGAAAACCTAATCAATTTGGATTTCCTGAAAACAACAAAGTAACCTATGAATTTCCAGGGACTAAATATACTACCGAATCTTTTAAATGGATATGGAATGACGGTCCAGGAGCTCCTAAAACTCATAAAGACTTAAAGCTTCCAAATAATGAAAAATTACCTTTGCAAGGTGCCATGTTTATTGGAGAGAAAGGAAGGTTTCTTCTTCCGCATTTCATGGAATTACCTAAGCTAATTGTAGATGGAAAATTTAAAAATATTGACATTTCTTCTTTAGAAAAATCAGGGAAGATAACCGATAAGCCTATTAGAGATTATGGAGCAGAATCTCACTTACATTATCACCAATTTGTTGATGCCTGTCTAGGGAATGATAAATGTTCCGCACCATTTTCCTACTCAGCGAGGCTTACCGAAACTATTTTACTAGGAGTGATTGCAGGAAGGTTTCCAGGGAAAACTCTTCACTGGGACAATAAAACAGCAAGGTTTAAAGAAGAAAAAGCCAATAAATTTTTAAACGGCACTTATAGAGATTTTTAAATTATTTAAATTTAAACTAGATGAAAAAAGTGTTATTTATACTATTATTTAATTTAAGTTTCGGACAAAATAATTTCAACTCTTACAATCAATTAATAGCTGGAAAAAATTATAAATTAGAAATGATTCCTATTTCTTCTGGAAAATTTTTGATGGGGAGTCCTAATTCAGAAAAAAACAGGTTAGCTGATGAAGGCCCTCAAAACATTATTAATATAGATTCTTTTTGGATGGCTAAGTACGAAACTACTTGGGATCTGTATCACCTTTTTATGAGACGAACAATTGATGAAATTCAACCTAGTTTTGATTCAAAAAATGAAGTTAACTTGGATGTAGATGGAGTTTCTGGAGCTACAACTCCTTATGTTGAAATGAGTTTTGGAATGGGTAAAGATGGTTATCCAGCAATATCTATGACTCAACTTGCTGCAAAAAAATTTTGTGAATGGCTTTCTGCTATGACAGGAAATTTCTATAGGCTTCCAACTGAAGCGGAGTGGGAATACGCTTGTAGAGCAAACTCTAAAACAGCTTATTCATTTGGAGAAAATCCAAAATTATTAAAACAATATGCTTGGTATAAAGAAAATAGTGAAGAGAAGTACCATAAAGTAGGAACGAAGAAGCCAAACAAATGGGGACTTTATGATATGCATGGTAATGTTTCAGAATGGACCTTAGATCAATATAATTCTAAAGTATATTATAAATATTCAATAACAAATACTACTAATCCATATGAAAAACCTACTAAATTATATCCTAGAGTAGTAAGGGGAGGATCTTGGATGAGTTCAAGTTATAAACTTAGAAGCGCATCAAGACAAGTATCATCTAAGCAATGGAAAAAACAAGACCCTCAAATACCAAGAAGTCTTTGGTGGCATACTGACGCTCAGTTTGTAGGGTTTCGAGTTGTTAGACCAAAAACTACTCCATCATTAAAAAAAAAAGAGGAGTATTGGAATGATTAAAACTTAAATAAATTGTTATGGAAAGAAGAAACTTTATACTTAATACCTCATTAGCGTCAGCAGGCATTTTATCAGTTAATTCAGTATTTTCTAATCCAATGAAAATCAAAAAACATAAGTTTAATTTAAATTATGCGCCACACTTAGGGATGTTTAAGCAACATGCAGGATCAGACCTGATGGATCAATTAAGGTTTATGTTAGAACAGGGATTTACAGCCTTTGAAGATAATAACATGAAAAAAAGAGATGTAGAGGTTCAAAATAAAATAGGTGCATTTATATTGAAAAATAACATGAAAATGGGAGTTTTCGTAGGACATACTATTAATTGGAAACAACCTAATCTGGCCAGTGGAAGTAAAGAAAAAAGATTGGAATTTTTATCAGAAATCCAATCTTCAATTGAAGTTGCTAAAAGGGTAAATGCGAAATGGATGACAGTGGTGCCTGGGCATGTAGATTTAAGATTAAATATGGGTTATCAAACCTCTAATGTCATAGAAAGTTTAAAACAAGCATCAGGGTTATTGGAGCCTCATGGATTAAAAATGGTTTTAGAGCCACTCAATTTTAGAGATCATCCAGGACTATTTTTAACTAAAAGCCCTCAGGCTTATGAAATTTGTAAAGCAGTTAGCTCTCCATCTTGTAAAATTTTATTTGATATTTATCATCAGCAAATCCAGGAGGGAAACTTAATACCAAATATTGAAGCATGTTGGGATGAAATTGATTATTTTCAAATAGGGGATAACCCTGGTAGAAATGAGCCAACAACTGGAGAAATAAATTATAAGAATATTTTTAAATATATTTATAATAAAGGTTTTAACGGGATAATGGGAATGGAACACGGAAATTCAAGCCCTAACAAAACAGGTGAACAAGCTGTTATTAATGCTTATAGAGAAACAGATAACTTTTTAATTTAATCATTATGAAAAACAAACTAAATAGACGCTCTTTTGTTAAGTCAGCTAGTTTAACTAGTGGTGCACTTCTGACTGTTCCATTTTCATTAGAATCAATGGCAAACAGTTCAACTGATAAAAAAATTAAACTCGCTCTTATAGGGTGCGGAGGAAGAGGGACTGGAGCAGCTGTTCAAGCTCTTAGAGCTGACAAGGGGGTTGAGCTTGTAGCCATGGCTGATGCATTTTCGGATCAAATAGAAAATAGTTTAAAAGCTATTTCTGAAGAGTTAGATGGGGAGAGGATAATTAAGGTTAAAGAAAAAAATCGATACTCAGGTTTTAATGCCTACCAAAAAGCCATTGATTTAGCAGATGTTGTGATATTAACAACTCCACCTGGGTTCAGACCTTTACATTTTGAATATGCTGTAAATAATGATAAACATGTTTTTATGGAAAAACCAGTTGCTACTGACGCTATCGGGATTAGAAAAGTGTTAAAGGCAGCTAAATTAGCAGAAAATAAAAAATTAAATGTAGTTGTGGGTCTTCAAAGGAGATATCAAAAAAGCTACAATACAATAATTGATTTAATAGGTAATGGAGATATCGGAAAAATAGTTTCAGGTCAAGTTTATTGGAATAGTGCTGGTGTCTGGGTTAGAAAGAGAAAAGCTGTTCAGACTGAAATGGAATATCAAATGAGAAATTGGTATTATTTTAACTGGCTTTGTGGAGATCATATTTTAGAGCAACACATTCACAATATTGATGTCGCAAATTGGTTTATTGGTGAATATCCAAAGTCAGCTCAAGGGATGGGTGGGCGACAGGTTAGAAAAGGCATTGATCATGGGGAAATTTTTGATCATCATTTTGTAGAATTTACATACCCAAGTGGTGCAGTAATTTCAAGTCAGTGTAGACATCAACCTGGCACTAAGTCTAATGTAAGTGAAGTTTTTCAAGGAACTAAAGCTAGTGTAATTACATCTGGAAATAATTGTAAAATTATTGGCAACAAAGGAAATGAATTATTTAAGTATGATTCTAAAGGAGATGAAAGTCCTTATCAAATCGAACACAATAAGTTGTTTGAATCTATTAGATCCGGAAAAGTAATTAATAATGCAGAATATGCAGCGAAAACAACATTAACAGCTATTATGGGTAGAATGGCGACTTATACTGGAAAAGAGATTACATGGGACCAAGCACTAAATTCAAAACAAGTTCTTGTTCCGGATAACTTAAGCTGGGATTCTATTCCTCCAGTGTTACCTGATTCAAAAGGAAGGTATGCCATACCTATTCCTGGAGTAACTAAGATAACTTAATATGAAAAATTATATAATAGTTATTTTCATGTTTTTAATAACTGTTAGTTGTCAAACAGAAGATAATTCCGAAGGGGTTATTAAAGAAGAAAAATGGACAACTAAAAGTTTTGTTTTAAAACATAATGGATTAGATAGAAGCTATATTTTACATAAACCAGATGGTTTTCAAATCAATGCTCCTCTATTGTTTGTTTTACATGGATTCACTAGTTCATCGAATACTATAATGACTTATTCTCAAATGAATAAAATTGCTGATCAGAACGGTTTTATGATTTGTTATCCACAAGGAACTACTTTAGCTACTGGGCAGACACATTGGAATGCTAATTTACAAATGAGTACGATTAATGATATTGATTTTTTAGCTCAATTGGCAATTAAATTGCAAAAAGAATATAATATTAATCCTACGAATACTTTTGCATCTGGAATGTCTAATGGTGGATTTATGTCATATACACTTGGTTGTGAAAAATCAAATGTATTTAAGGCTATTGCTTCTGTCACTGGAACAATGAGTGGATATGATTGGAATAACTGTAATCCTTCAAATAAAACTCCTGTTTTACAAATTTCTGGAACTAAAGATGTTACAGTTCCGTGGGATGGAACTATGTCAGAGGCTTATGGTTGGGGTGGTGCTCCTCATATCAATAAAGTCATGGATTATTGGGCTGAACTTAATGCTTGTAATGTGGATGAAATAATAAATTTTCCTGATATAGATCCTTCTGATTCCTCTACCGTTTCTTTAACTAAAAAAAAAGGCAGTAGTTATAATAATGAAATTTGGTTTTATACTGTAACTGGGGGCGGACACGATTGGCCAGGTGCTTTTGGAAATAAAGATATTAATGCATCTGAAGAAATTTGGAAATTTTTCAAACAACACTTAAAGTAAAGTTTAAACCAATAAACTTTTCTTTACTTCTCCATGAACATCTGTTAGTCTAAATCTTCTTCCCTGATGTTTGTAAATCATTTTAGTGTGATCTATACCAAATTGATTCAATATAGTAGCTTGTAAGTCATGAACGTGGACAGGATTTTTAACAATATTATAGCCAATGTCATCTGTTTCTCCATAACTAAAACCGGGTTTAACACCAGCACCAGCCATAAAAACAGTAAATGATCTTGGATGATGATCTCTACCGTAAACGGTATCACTTAAAGCCCCTTGACAGTAATTAGTTCTTCCGAATTCTCCACCCCAAACTATTAAAGTATCTTCGAGTAAACCCCTTTGTTTTAAGTCCATAATTAACGCAGCAGTAGGTTGGTCCACATCGCTAGATTGACCTTTGATTTGATTAGGTAAATTTTCGTGTTGATCCCAACCCATGTGATATAATTGAACAAATCTTACATCTTTTTCGATTAATCTTCTTGCTTGAATACAATTGGCGGCATATGTTCCAGGCTTTTGAGCATCTGGACCATACATTTTAAGAATATGATCAGGTTCCTTGGAGATATCCATTGTTTCTGGAACAGAAGTTTGCATTCTATAGGCCATTTCATATTGAGCTATTCTGTTATTTATTTCTGGATCTCCAAAAGAAGCTTCTTGCTCGTGATTTAATTCAGCTAAATAATCTAACATTTTTCTTCTTTCAAGTGCTGAAACACCTTCAGGATTTTTAAGATACAAAACAGGGTCTTTAGCGGACCTAAATTGCACACCTTGATGTAAGGAACTTAAAAATCCATTTCCCCACAACCTTGAGTATAAAGGTTGACCCTTGGGCCTTCCAGTGCCATTTGATAATAATACTACAAAAGATGGGAGATTATTATTTAAACTTCCTAGCCCGTAACTCATCCAAGAACCCATACTAGGTCTTCCAGGCTGCTGAGATCCTGTTTGAAAAAATGTTATCGCAGGATCATGATTAATTGCATCAGTATGCATTGACTTTACAAAGCACAATTCATCAGCTATTTTTCCAACATACGGCATTAAGTCACTAACCCATGCTCTAGATTCTCCATATTGTTTAAAATTATAAACACTACCAACTAGAGGGAATTTTGCTTGACCTGATGTCATTCCCGTTAATCTTTGTCCTTTTCTTATAGATTCTGGTAAATCAGTTCCCCTTAACTGATTCAATTTAGGTTTGTAATCAAATAAATCTAACTGTGAGGGCCCTCCACTTTGAAATAAGTAAATAATTCTTTTAGCTTTAGGAGCAAAATGAGGGAGGTTTAAAGAGTTGTTTCCTAACGCAGAAAAAGGGTCGTTAGATTTACCGAAATTTAACGGATCCATCATTGATCCTAGTGCTAACCCCCCAATACCAAGACCTGCTTTTTTTAAAAAGTTTCTTCTATTGTTATTTAAAAAATGTTTATGAATTTCTTCCATAAAATTTAACTTTTTTGTGTTGTTTCGTCTAAGTTATAAACTAGTACAGATAAGGAAATAAAAGCTTTTTCATCTGAGTATTTATTTATTTTTTTAACTTCATTTAAATACGAGTTGAGTTTTAAAAGCTCTGTTTTATTTGGACTTCTCCCTGTAACCGTTCGATATAACTTAATTATTTTCTCTTTTTCAGACGCACCTTTTTCTGAAAATATTTTTTTAGAAAGGGATTCAGCTGCTAACAAGTATTGTGGATCATTCATTAATGCTAAAGATTGTAAAGGTGTACTAGTCTTTTGTCTGACTGCCACACAAAAATCTCTGGTTGGAGCATCAAAAATCATCATTGAAGGAGGAGGGACAGTTCTTTTCCAAAATGTATATAAACTTCTTCTGAATAAATTATCACCAGTATCAGGAACATAAAATGCTAAACTCCCACCTCCACCACCTGTAACCTCATTCCATAATCCAGGTGGTTGCATTGGCTTGACACTAGGTCCTCCAATTCTGTTTACTAGCATTCCACTTGAAGCTAATGCATTATCTCTTATCATTTCAGCTGATAATTTTTGTCTTGGGTATTGTGCTAAATACATATTATCAAAGTCAATCAATAAATTTTCTTTTTTTGCTTTGCTAGACTGTTTGTAAGTTGAGGACATTACAATTCTTTTAATAAATTTTTTTGTATCCCATTTGTCATTTTTTTGATAAGTATAAGCTAACCAGTCAAGAAGTTCTGGGTTAATGGGTTTACTTCCTTGACTTCCAAAGTCATCTGGAGTCGCAACAATTCCAATTCCAAAAAATTGCTGCCAAATCCTATTAACTGCAACTCTAGAGGTCAAAGGGTTGTCTTCGTCAAAAAACCATTTTGATAATCCGACTCTATTAGCAGGATTTTTTTTATAGTCAAAGGGTAAAACTACTTTGGGAGTTCCAGGGCTAACCTTAGTTGTTGGAGAGTCATAACTTCCTCTATTTAAAACATAAGTATTTCTAAGATTTTCAGTCTCTTTCATTACCATTAACGTCACATCATTAATGCTATCTGGAAGGTTCACAAAACTCAATTCATTTTTAAGATCTTCTTTTGTAATTTTTAAATTAGGTTTTGGCGCTGTTTCACCATATACAATTAATCCTTCTTCGTCCACATTATTAAAAAAACTATAGAAACTAAAAAATTCCTCATGAGATATTGGATCGTATTTATGAGAGTGACACCTTGCACATTCAACAGTAAGTCCCATCATTATTTTTGATGTAGTAACAGCTCTGTCGGCTACATATTCAACACGATATTCTTCGGGAACAACCCCACCTTCCTGAGTTATTTTATGATTTCTATTGAAACCTGAGGCTAGAATTTGTTCTTTGGTTGCGTTAGGGAGCATATCTCCAGCTATTTGCCATGTAATGAATTTATCATAGGATAAATTTTTATTGTAGGCATGTATCACCCAATCCCTCCAGGGCCACATAATCCTTTCTTGATCATCTTGGTACCCATGACTATCACCATACCTAGCTAAATCCATCCAAATTGAAGCCATTCTTTCGCCATATGATTTAGAAGAAAGCAGTTTGTCAACAATTTTTTCATAGGCATCATTGGACTCGTTTGTCAAGAAATCATCTATATCATTTATTGATGGAGGAAGACCTATTAAATCAAAATACAATCTTCTTATAACAATTTCTTTTTCTTCTATTTCAGAGGGCTTTAAACCTTTGCTTTCTAGTTTATTTGCTACAAAGAAATCAATTTCATTACTACACCAATTTGAAAAATCTGTTTTTGGAATTTCTGGTAGAATTGGTTTAGAATAAGACCAATGTGATTTCCATTTAGCTCCTTGTTCTATCCATTTCTTTAATGTTTCTTTTTCTTTATTAGTTAGTGTAAGATTGGATTCTGGGGGAGGCATTATCTCATTTGAATTTTTATTATAAATTCTTTTAATAAGCTCGCTTTCGTGAGGATTTTCTCTATTAATAATATATTTATTAATATCATCCTCAAGAGTACCATAAAATCCTTGTTCTAAATCTAGCCTTAAGTCAGCTTTTCTTGCATTTTCATCTGGACCATGGCAAGTATAACATTTGTCAGAAAGAATAGGTTTAACGTCAAAATTAAAGTTGATGTAATCAGAACTATTTTTATTTAAACTAGTATTGGTAGTAAAATTATTTTCCTTTATTAAGTCACCAAAAGTCTCAGAGGGGTTATTTGAAATAAATTTAAATATTAAAATCCCAAAAAAAGGAATTAAAAAGTAACCTAAAAGTTGATAATTTGTACTGTTTTTATTTTTCACTATTAATTAAAGTTATAAAAAACTAATCAGAAAAAAATATCGCACTAATTATAGTTTTCTATTTCTCGATTAAGCTATTGTTAGCAGATCTGATTTTATTGAATTTCTTATTTTAAAAAATTAATTGCTTGTATTTTTTAAAGTATGTAGAATTATTTTTTCCATTACCTTATAACCTGCTAAGTTTGGGTGAACCAAATCATCTGAAGAAGTATATTCAGGCACTTTTAACCCTCCTTTATCATCTGCCATTGCTGAATAATAATCGGCATAAGGTGTGTCGTTTTCTTCACAATACTTTTTCAAAATAGAATTTAATTTTATAACCTTTGGTCCTGGATTTAATCCTGGATTCCAAGGGAAGTCAATTGCAGGTATTGTTGAGCAAATTATAACTGAAATATTATTAGCTTTTGCAATTTCTGCCATTGAGATGATATTTTCTGCAGTATTTTCAATTGTAATTGGGCCGGTGTTCCCCGCTATATCATTAATTCCTGCTAGAATAACAACTGTTTTAGGTTTCAAATTTATAACATCAGGTCTGAATCTTATGAGCATTTGAGGTGTTGTTTGTCCGCTTATTCCTCTGTTAATGAAAGGGTTTTTTAAAAAAAAATCTTTATTAAAGTTGCTCCAGCCTTCTGTTATGGAATTTCCCATAAATACAACCCTATTTGGGTCTTCAAAATCCATAATTTTCGAATTAGACTCTCTAAATTTCTCTAAATGAGCCCAATCTTCTAATGTTCCTCCACCAGGAACATAGGTTACTTGCCCTTGTATGTTATTTGCCATAGCAATATTTAGTATAAATAGTATGAATATTTTTTTGGTAATGTACATTTTTTTATTTTTTAGTTTTTGAGTGTATCCATTTTAAAAAATCTTTTTCTAAAAAAGCATTATTCCAGCTATTATGGCCAACATTTTCGTAGAAAGTTATCCTAGGACTTCCTCCTTTATCAATTATAGCTTTTGTCATTTTTAAAGAATTATTAGGACTAACAACTCTATCGCTTGAGCCATGAAAAATCCATAATGGTGTATTTTTAGCATATTCATTTACAGTTTCAATCCTGCCATCTCCACAAATTGGTGTAGCAGCAGCAAACATTTCAGGTCTTCTAGATAATATTTCAAAAGTTCCCATTCCTCCCATAGAAAGTCCACTGACGTAAACTTTATTTTTATTAACTGTTTTAGTTTGGGTTAATGAATCCATCAATTTGATAACAAGATTTAAACTATTACTAGAATCAATTCCATTTATATTTCTGTACATTGATTCCTTGTCTTTTGGATTAAAACTCATATCAGCCCACTCATATTTTTCGCTACATTGAGGAAAAATCACCCAAGATTTATAATTTTTTCTATTATTTTCATTTAAAAAAAGACTTGCACCATGAACTAACTGTTTTTCATTGTCATCTCCTCTTTCACCAACACCATGAAGAAATAAATGGAGTGGATAATTTTTGTTCGCACTAAAATCATGTGGTTTTAAAACCCTGTATTTAAGCGTGTCTTTACCATTTATAAAAATTTCTTTTTCAAATAAATCTAAATTCTGAGAATTAATATTTGATATAAAAAATAAAGTAATAATTAGAGTTATTTTTTTCATTTATTCTATAGATGGAATTCTAATTCTTTCAACTAATTCCTGAATTTCTTTAGGAGGTTTTGCAGTTAAATGACAAATAATAAGTGAAACTATAAAGTTAGCTAACATAGCGAAGGTTCCAAATCCTTCGGGTGATACACCAAACCACCAGTCATCACTAGTTCCTCCGCCAAACCATCCGAATTTAAATTTTGTCATGTAAAAAAGCATTAACAAAAGTCCTACTATCATTCCTGAAACGGCTCCTTCTTTGTTCATTCTTTTGTAAAAGATTCCCATAACAATGGCTGGAAAAAATGATGCAGCTGCGAGTCCAAAAGCTAAAGCTACAGTAGCGGCAACAAAACCAGGAGGATTTATTCCGAAATATCCAGCTAAAAGAACTGCAAAGAATGCAGAAACTCTTGCAGCTATAAGTTCTCCCTTTTCAGAAACGTCAGGTTTGATTATTTTTTTAATAAGGTCATGTGATACAGATGCAGATATTACTAAAAGAAGTCCAGCTGCAGTTGAAAGTGCTGCTGCTAAAGCACCTGCTGCTAATAGAGCAATCACCCAGTTAGGCAGTTCAGCAATTTCTGGATTTGCCATTACCATAATATCTCTATCAATACTTAATTCATTTAATTTGGGATCGGCAAGATATTGCACAAGACCATCTTTATTTTTATCATCAAAAGTTAATAACCCAGTCTTCTCCCAATTATCAAACCATCCAGGTAATTCATCATACCTTTTTTCACTAACCGTTTCAATTAAGTTTATTCTGGCAAAAACTGCAATTGCTGGTGCAGTTGTATAAAGTATTGCAATAAAAAGAAGAGCCCATCCAGCAGATTTTCTGGCATCGCTTACTTTTTTTACAGTAAAAAATCTAACTATTACATGGGGAAGACCAGCAGTCCCCACCATTAATGCCGCTGTTATAAAAAAGACATCTAACTTGGATTTAGATCCAGAAGTATATTGATGAAAGCCTAACTCTCTACTTAAGCCATCTAGTTTGTCTAGTAAATACATTCCGTCAGTTCCTTGAGATCCGAAACCAATTTGTGGAATAGGATTTCCAGTCATTTGAATAGATATAAAAATAGCAGGAACCATAAAGGCAAAAATCAAAACACAATATTGAGCTACTTGAGTGTATGTTATTCCTTTCATTCCACCTAAAACGGCATAAAACAATACAATCGCCATTCCAATAACAACTCCAGTGTTAATGTCTACTTCCAAATATCTTGAAAAAACCAACCCCACCCCTCTCATTTGTCCAGCTACATAAGTAAAGGATATAATTAAAGCGCAAATGACAGCGACTACTCTAGCAGTATTTGAGTAGTATCTGTCCCCAATAAAATCAGGAACAGTAAATTTTCCAAATTTTCTTAAGTATGGAGCTAGTAAAAGTGCAAGAAGAACATATCCACCTGTCCAGCCCATTAAATAGACTGAGCCATCATAACCCATAAAAGAAATTAGACCAGCCATTGAAATAAATGAAGCAGCAGACATCCAATCGGCAGCTGTGGCCATTCCATTAGCTATGGGTGAAACTCCACTTCCAGCAACATAAAATTCTTTTGTTGATCCTGCTTTTGACCAAATAGCAATTCCAATATAAAGCGTAAAAGTTACTCCAACCATTAGCCATATCCATAATTGTAAACTCATGATGATCTTTTTGAATTAAACTTTTTATCTAACCTATTCATTAATAATATGTAAACAAATATTAAGGCAACAAAGACATAAATAGAGCCTTGTTGAGCAAACCAAAATCCTAATTTAAATCCTCCTATTTTAAATTGATTTAACTCCTCAATAAGGATGATGCCAAAACCAAAAGAGACAGTGAACCAAATTGAAAGAAGTATGATTAAGTATTTTATATTTTTTTTCCAGTACTGCTTAGCTAATTGTTCATTCATGAAATATGTAGTTCTATTTTAATAAAAATAACGAATAAAATCAATTATATTCATTTAAAAAGAGACTAACTATTCTTTTTAAAGTACAAATGATTTATTTTCAGAGATTAAATATTTGAAAGGATGGGTATTAATTATTTTTTAATTAGTAGATGTGAAAGCATAATAAAAGAAAAAACATCCTTGTTTTTTTTAAAAACAAGGATGTTTAAACAACAACTAACCAAAAATATTATGTGTTACATTTAGTACAGAAATCGTGCCAAACTTTTTATATAAACATCTTTTTATAGTTAATAACAGTATTAAAGCCTTTTTTATTAAAGTAATTGGGAGTGTTTGTCGGACCTGCGGCTAATATAAAATCACCTCCCCAAGCTCCAAGACTTTTGATTTCTCCACTATAATCTTTAAAAAGGTTTTCTTTAACTGGTTTTATATTTAAATGTTTAGACAATAAAATTTCATGTTTTTTTATACAATTTTGAAAATCAATTAATTTTTTACATTCAAAAAACTCTACAGTTAAATCAGAAAACGTATCAATTAATTTTGAATCATATTGTTTTTTATTAAAAAACTCTATCTGTTTATTGCTATTTTGTTTTTTGTTTAAATAAATAAAAAATAAATTTTCAAAAAAAACAGGTTTAAAATTTACTTCCTTAACAATTGGCTTACTATTTTTTAATTGATACAGAATAGAACTTTTTGTTTTAGCACAAGCAATATCATAACCACTTCCTTTGAAATTTAACCACAACAATTCATATGCATTGATATTAGCCCAATTAGAAATATTATTTATCAAAGTTGATGAGCTCCCTAGTCCCCAGTTTGTTGGAAAATCTAAGTTAGTTTTAACTTTTCCGCCTTGTGATTGATTTAAAAATTTAGAATTTAATTTTTGTGCCGACAATAAAATTGATTGTAAAACTCTACTTTTTTCATTGTCATTTTTAACAATATTTAAACTAGGAAGCTCAAATACGGTATTAAACCAAATTTCTTTTTTTTCATCATATGCCTCCCAAATTAAATTATTAGAATCAATGGATGTAAAATTAAGAGATTGGCTGTAATTAGTTGGAATAGCTAGTGCTAAAGCTCCTTTTAAAATAAAGTATTCTGATGTTATTAATACTTTTCCATAGCTTGTAGTACTATAATCCATTTCTAATATTTTTAAGTGCTTTTTCAACGCTGCTATAAGTGACAGTATGAATTTTGAAATATTTAATCATTTCTTTCTTCTCAAATTCATCAGCATTTAATGTATTTAAAATATTAATTAAATGCATTTTCATATGCCCTTGTTGTATTCCAGATGTTATTAAAGACTTTATAGCACCAAAATTTTGTGCAAGCCCAGCTACAGCAACGATTTTCATTAAATCCTTTCCAGATGGATTTCCAAGTAATTGGAGTGACCATTTCACAAGCGGGTGTAGGTTTGTTATTCCTCCAACGGTACCAAGGGAAATTGGGAGTTCTATAGAAAAAGTAAAAATATCTTTTACAATTTTTGCATCAGACAAACTAGTATAATGTCCGTTTCTTGATGCGTAAGCATGAACACCAGCTTCAATAGCTCTAAAATCGTTTCCAGTAGCTATAATTACAGAATCCACCCCATTCATGATTCCTTTATTATGAGTTACTGCTCTTTCTCTTTGAGTTTTTGCTATTTGTACTGCTTGAATAAATTTTTCAGCTAATTTTTTTCCGCTAAAATTCTTGTCATCACTTAATTTTTCTACTGAACAGCTCATTTCAGCTCTAACCAAACATTCGGGAACATAATTAGTTAGTATGCTCATTATTATTTCTATGTTTTTTTCATTATTAGAAAAATTTGAATTTGAAATTGCTTGATTTTTTAAAGTTTCAGAAAACTGTTCAAGGCATGAATTGATAAAATTAGCTCCCATAGAATCTACAGTGTCAAAAGTGGCATTGAGTTGAAAATAATTGGGAATATCAATTGTCTTATCTATTAATTCAATATCAAGAATTCCTCCTCCTCTTTTAGTCATATTAGAACTAATTTCTTTAGTATCCTCTATCAATAAATGTTTAATTTTTTTAAAAAAATCAAATAATTTATTTTTCTTTCCATTAAAAATAAAATGAACTTGCCCTGTTTTTTTAAAACTTAAAATCTTAGTTTTAAAACCACCTCTTTCTCTCCAAAATTTAGCGGCTTTACAAGCTGCAGCAATAACAGAGCTTTCTTCAATTGCCATAGGGATAGTGTGATCTCTTCCATCAATTAAAAAATTTGGTGCTATACCTAGTGGCAGATAAAAGTTTGAAATAGTATTTTCAGTAAATTCATCATGTATTTTTTGTAAATCTATGTCGTCATTCCAATATTGTTTTAATAATTTGGCTGATTCTAAGTTGCTTTTAAAATAAGTAGAACTAACCCATTCTATTTTTTCTTGTTTTGATAATTTAGAAAAGCCATCAATTTTATTGTTGAAATTTTGTTTTATCATATTACAAAGATAATCATTGTGTGATTTAATTTATTGTTATGAGTTTTTAGATTTTATTAACTTAGATATAAATAGAATTTAGATCGATTAATTTCAAAAGTGTAAATATGAATAAACCTTTAATGTTTTATATTAAATACTTTCTGTTTTTTGTAACTCTATTTTTTTTTAGTTGTAATAAATCTAATTCAGTAGAAAGATCTCCGCCTAATATTATTTATATATTGGCTGATGACTTAGGATACGGAGAGTTAGGGGTTTATGGGCAAAAATTAATTGAAACTCCCAATATTGACAAACTAGCTCAGACAGGAATGTTATTTAATAATCATTATACTGGAGCTCCGGTTTGTGCGCCAGCTAGAAGTGTTCTTTTAACAGGAAAGCATATGGGTAACACTCATATTAGAGCTAATGATGAGAGAAATGAAAGAGGAAATGTCTGGAGTTTTAAGGCCATGCTCGATGATCCTAATTTGGAAGGTCAGGGTCCTTTACTGGACTCAATAATGACTGTTGCTAATGTTTTACAAGATAATGGGTATAAAACAGGAATGGTTGGCAAATGGGGTTTAGGAGCTCCTTTGACAAACAGTATACCTAATAAAAAAGGCTTCGATTTTTTTTACGGATATAATTGTCAAAGACAAGCTCACACCTATTATCCAACACACTTATGGAAAAATGATAAAAGACATTTACTGAACAATTATATAGTTACAAAGCAAGAAGGTTTGGAAGAAAATGCTGATCCATATAAAAGTGAGTCCTATAAAAAATACAACCAGAAAGATTATGCTCCTGCTTTAATGCATCGAGAAGCTTTAGATTTTATAGATAAAAATAAAAATAACAATTTCTTTCTTTATTATGCTTCCCCAATACCACATCTTCCTCTACAAGGTCCACAAAAATGGGTAGATTATTATATCAATAAATTTGGACCTGAAGAACCTTATACAGGGAAGTCATATTTTCCAAATAAAAATCCCAGAGCTACTTATGCTGCTATGATTTCATATTTAGATCAACAAGTTGGAGAAATTATAGAAAAACTTAAAGAAATTGGAGAATATGAAAATACACTCATCATTTTCACTAGTGATAATGGTCCGTCTTGGGTAGATCAAGTTGACTATAATTTTTTTAACAGTACAGGATTATTTGTTAACTCAAGAAACACAATGAAGGGTAGTGTTAACGAAGGTGGTATTAGAGTTCCAATGATAGCAAGCTGGCCTAATACAATCAGTCCAGGTTCTGTTTCTAATCATATATCTTCATTTTATGATTTTTTTGCAACTGCCTGTGATATTGCTAATATTCAAATTCCATTTTCTACAGATGGAATAAGCTTTTACCCCACATTAATAGGAAAGAATCAAACTCAACATGAGTACTTGTATTGGGAATATCCTTCTAGCGGAGGGCTTCAAGCTATAAGAATGGGTAAGTGGAAAGGAATTAAAAAAAATCTATTTAAAACAGATTCTAGATTACAACTTTATGATTTAAGTAATGATCCAATGGAACTAATTGATGTTTCTAAAATTTTCCCGGATAAAATAAAATTGATTGAAAAGTATCTAGATGAAGCTCATTCTACTCCAACTGTGAAAAAATTTATAATTCCAATTTTGGAAAATTAATATTAAAAAGATTGTAATAATTATATTTTAAAATAACAAAAAATATTTAAATTTTTGATTTAGTCTATGTATTATATCTCTTTAGCTATTAATTTATTAATTTTAAGGAGTAATAAACTAAATTTAATTAATATTAAAAAAAATGATCGATTTATCTTCACTTGATATATTTATAATTATTGGTTTTTTCTCAATAACTCTTACTATTGGTTTTTGGGTTTCAAAAAAATCTTCTTCAAGTTCCTCAGAATATTTTTTATCTGGAAGAAATATGCCGTGGTGGTTACTAGGAATTTCTATGGTTGCTACTACCTTTTCTACAGACACGCCCAATTTAGTTACCGATATTGTCAGAAATAATGGTGTTTCTGGAAATTGGGTTTGGTGGGCTTTTCTTTTAACAGGGCTTTTAACAGTTTTTGTTTATGCTAAACTTTGGAGACGATCAAATGTGTCTACTGACATGGAATTCTATGAACTGAGATACAGTGGATGGGGTGGGAAATTTTTAAGAGCTTTTAGAGCAATTTATCTTGGAGTTATATTTAACGTAATGGCTATGTCTGGAGTCACATTAGCAGCGATAAAAATTGGTGAGATAATGCTAGGACTAACTCCAATGGAAACTATTCTTTATGCAGGTTCAATTACGGTAGTTTTTAGTACAGTTGGTGGCTTTAGAGGTGTTGTTTATACAGATTTTATTTTATTTTTCGTTGCAATGGCTGGATCAATTGGCGCGGCGTATTACTTGGTAAATCTTCCTGAAATTGGTGGAATGGCAAATTTAATTTCAAATGAAAATGTTGCTGACAAACTTTCTATTATTCCAAATTTTGATGATCCAGATGTTTATATTCCGCTGCTTATCGTGCCACTTGCGGTGCAATGGTGGAGTTCTTGGTATCCTGGAGCTGAACCGGGTGGTGGTGGTTATATCGCCCAAAGAATGCTTGCTGCAAAAGATGAAAATCATGCAATAGGAGCTACCTTTTTCTTTAATGTTATGCATTATGCACTAAGGCCTTGGCCTTGGATTATTGTTGCATTAGCTTCGCTGGTTATTTTTCCTGATTTAGCAAGTATTCAAAATGCTTTTCCTGGAATATCTGATGATAAGTTAGGACACGATCTTGCATATCCTGCAATGTTAACTATGCTTCCCTCTGGACTATTAGGATTGGTAGTAGCCTCACTTGTTGCTGCATATATGTCAACTATATCAACTCACCTTAATTGGGGATCTTCATATATTGTAAATGACTTTTATAAGCAACAAATAAATAAGAATGCTACTGAAAAACAATTAGTTAATGTTGGAAGAATTTCTACGGTAACTCTATTTGTTATCAGTGCTGTTTTCGCGTTATTTTTAACTAATGCTCTTCAATTATTTGATGTTATTCTGATGTTTGGAGCTGGAACTGGACTGATTTTTATTTTAAGATGGTTTTGGTGGAGAATAAATGCATGGAGTGAAATTTCAGCAATGTTTGTTTCTGGATTTGTATCGATTATTTTAAACTTTTCTTCACTAGGAGATACTTTGTTTTCAGACTCAGGGATGTTTCCATCTTACTATAAATTTCCATCGGTTGTTTTATTTACAACTATAATTTGGGTAATAGTAACTTTTTTAACTAAACCAGATCTAACGGAAACATTAATTAATTTTTGTAAAAAAACTAATCCAGGAGGTCCAGGGTGGAAGAAGATTAAATCTGAAGCTGCAAATAAAAATATTTTCTTTGACAAGGGTAATGACGAAAATACTTGGTCAGTTCCTCTTGGGATTTTATGCATGATATGTGGCTGCTTAGCCATTTATTCAATATTATTCTCAACAGGATATTTCATTTATGGAGATATCAATAACGGCATCTCTTTCTTGACTATTGCATTTGTTTTTGCTTGGGGACTAAAATATAATTGGAATAAATTAAAAAATATAAAATGATAATTAATTATAAATCCCCTGGAACACTAGAGCAAACAAGGTTTGAAAAAATCCATAGTGTTATTTTTGAAGATCCAAAAAATGCATCTAAAATAGTTGCAAATGAAATAGCCGAATTAATTAAGAATAAGCAAAAAAAGAAACAAAACTGCGTATTGGGGCTAGCCACTGGTTCTTCTCCTATATCTGTATATAATGAGCTTGTTAGAATGCACAAAGAGGATGGACTTAGTTTTTCAAATGTAATATCATTTAATTTAGACGAGTATTTTCCTATGAAAAATGATAATATTCAAAGTTATCACCACTTTATGAGTGTTCATTTATTTTCGCATGTTGACATAAAACCTGAAAATATTTTCATCCCAAAAGGTGACTTAACGAACGACGAAGTTAATGATCATTGTCAGAAATATGATCAGAAAATTGCAGATTTAGGTGGGATTGATTTTCAACTTTTAGGTATTGGAAGAACAGGTCATATTGGTTTTAATGAACCCGGATCAAATTATGATTCATTAACTAGACGAGTTCACCTTAACTACATTACTAGAAATGATGCAAGAAAATCTTTTTATGGCATTGAGAATGTCCCAACTACTGCTATTACCATGGGAATTAAAACTATTAGAAAATCTAAAAGAATAGTTTTACTTGCATGGGGACAAAACAAATCATCTGTTATTAAAAAAGCTATTGAAAACGAAATTGATTCAAACATACCTGCCAGTTTTTTACAAAAACATAATAATGTAACTTTTGTATTAGATAATTCATCTTCATCAGATTTAACTAGAATTAAATCTCCATGGAAAGTAGGGTCTTGTAAATGGGATAATGAGCTTAAAGCTAAAGCAGTGATTTGGCTTTGTGAGACAACTAAAAAGTCAGTGTTAAGTTTAACAGAATCTGATTATAACGAAAATAATTTATCTGAACTGCTATTACATCAATCACCTTATGAAATAAATCTAGAAATATTTAATAAGATTCAACGAACCATAACCGGTTGGCCTGGTGGAAAACCTGATGTTGAAGATACATATAGACCAGAAAGAGCTAGCCCCTCTAAAAAGAGGGTGCTTATTTTTAGTCCTCACCCAGATGATGATGTGATTTCTATGGGAGGCACCTTTGATAGACTAGTTTCTCAAGGGCATGAAGTTCATGTAGCGTATCAAACATCTGGTAATATTGCCGTATCTAACTCTGACGTACTTAAGTATGTTGAAGTTTATCAGAGTTTTTCAAATAAAAAAGATGAAGAATTAATAAGTTTATTAAAGTTCAATAATGAAATCTTAAATAACAAAAAAGTTAGAAATATAGCAGGCCTAATTAGAGAAAAAGAATCTCTTGGAGCTACTAGATTTGTTGGTATTCCTGATTCCAATGTGCACTTTTTAAGACTTCCTTTCTATGAAACAGGTTCTGTTAAAAAGTCTATGCCTTCGTTAGATGATAAAAAAATAATGAGTAATATTATTTCAAAAATAAAACCTCATCAAATTTATGCAGCTGGAGATTTAGCTGATCCTCATGGGACACACAAGGTTTGTCTGGATGTATTTTTCGATGTTTTACAAGATTTAAAAAGTGAAAAATTCATGAAAGACTGTTGGGTTTGGTTATATAGAGGAGCATGGCATGAATGGGAAACTCATCAAATTGATATGTCAGTTCCAATGAGTCCTAACCAAATATTAAGAAAAAGAAAAGCTATTTTTTATCATCAAACGCAAAAAGATAATGTCATGTTTCAAGGAGATGACAATAGAGAATTTTGGGTTAGAACTGAAGACAGGAATAGAGCCATTGCAAAAAGATTTAGGGAAATAGGGTTGTCAGATTATGCAGCTATCGAAACTTTTAAAAGATACCATTTTTAGTTATATTTCCTAAATGCAAACTATCAAAGAAGTATGCGTTGATTCACTAGCAGATGCTGTAGCTGCAGAGAAAAATGGGGCTAATAGAATTGAGTTATGTGGAAGATTAGACATAGATGGGTTGACTCCTTCTAGAAAACTAATTAAAGAAACTTTTTCTACTTTAAAAATACCAATTAGAGTAATGATTAGACCAAAACACCCTTCTTTTATATACTCAGAATACGAAATAAATATCATGATTGAAGACATCAATTTTTGTAAAAAAATAGGACTAGACGGTGTGGTTTTTGGATGTTTAGATGAAAATTCAAATTTTGATATGACACAAATAAATAAACTTTCAAAAATTGCAAAGCCTCTAAATGTTATTATTCATAAAGCCATTGATTCTACTAGTTCAGTTATAAATTCTTTGATATTAATATCTGACAATAAAAATATTAATGGAGTGTTAACATCTGGCGGACACCGTTTTGCCGTAAATGCTGTAGATATTCTAAAAAAAATGTTAGATTTAGTTCCTAGTAGCTTTGAAGTTATTTCTGCTGGGGGTATTACTTACGAGAATTTCGATAGGTTACATTCTCAAATTGAAGGGAAATATTATCATGGTAAAAAAATAATTAAATTTTAATAAATAAATATGAGTAATCACGCTGAACTTCACCAAAAAACACTTTTCGGACATCCTATAGGATTATTTGTGTTATTTTTTACTGAGTTATGGGAACGATTTAGCTACTATGGTATGAGAGCAATTCTTGTTTTGTATTTAGTGTCTGAAACATCTGGTGACAATCCAGGAATGGGTTGGGCAGATGGCGATGCTATCGCTTTATACGGTTGGTATACAATGTTTGTTTATTTAGCAACAATACCTGGCGGAATTCTAGCAGACAGGTTTTTAGGACAAAGAAAATCTGTTATGGTTGGAGGTCTTTTACTTTGTTTTGGGCATGGAATTTTAGCAGTTCAGGCATTATGGGCTTTTTATACTGGATTAACTTTTATTGTATTAGGAGTAGGTTGCTTAAAAGGTAATATTTCTACTATGGTTGGTGGGCTTTATAGCAAAAGTGATAATGACAAAAGAGATATGGGTTTTTATATTTTTTATATGGGAATCAATGTGGGCGCCGCTGTTTCTGCTATCGTGGTTGGTTATATTGGTGAAGTATATAACTGGCATTATGGCTTTGGTTTAGCTGGTATTGGGATGGCTATAGGTCAATTTGTTTACTGGAAAGGCCAAAAGTATTTAAGTCATGTTGGTAATATGATTGAATTAGATTCTACAGAGAAAAAATCTGAAAATTTATTTTTACAAATTTTTAAAAAATCAAATTCTTTGATAGGGTTTTCTGTCACTGCACTTTTGGGTTTATACATAGGATATAGTGGAGATTGGAGTTATGGCCTACTACTAATTGGTATTTCTTTTGCAGTTGGATTTGCAATTGTAGTTTATAATGACGGAAATAAAATTGAAAAAGATAGAATTTTAGTAACCTATTTAGCTTTTTTAATTGTTATAGTATTTTGGGGCGCCTTTGAACAAGCTGGTGGATTGATGAATTTATATGCATCACAAAAGACGGATTTAGCTTTAGGAAACTTTATGGTTCCTGCAAGTTGGTTTCAGTCTGTAAATGCTACATATATTTTAATTTTTGCAACTACGGTAGGATCTTTCTGGATTTGGTGGAAAAAGAAGGGATATGAGCATTCTTCGATATTTAAAATGGCTGTTGGAGTAATTATAATGGGATTAGGCTTTTCATTTATGTCACTAGCATCTAAAGAAGTTTCATATGATGCTGCAGGTGAGATTACTCAAAAATCTGCAATGTATTGGTTGGTGCTAGCTTATCTTTTCCATACTATTGGTGAATTATGCGCATCTCCTGTAGCACTTTCATTTGTAACGAAATTAGCTCCAGCTAGATGGGGAGCTTTTATGATGGGGTCTTATTTTGCTGCAACTGGTCTTGGAAATAAAGTTGCCGGTCTAATAGGTGAAAATGCTTCAGAAGCTGGAGATTTTTGGACTTTTACAGGAATAACTATTTTTTGCACGATTTTTGGAGTATTAGTAATTCTAATAATTAAGCCACTTAAAAGAATGGTGCACAATGCAGAATAATTTTTATGATGAATACATTTGTTAATTATAGTTTAAGAATTGCTTTTATTTTCTTTTGTTTATTTAATTATTCTCAGTCCATAAATTGGATGAGTTTGGAAAAAGCAATTGAATCTCAAAAAAATAATCCAAAAAATATTTTAGTAGATGTTTATACTAATTGGTGTGGTCCATGTAAATTAATGGATAAAAATACTTTTCAAAACAAAGAGATTGCAAGATTTATAAATAACAATTATTATGCTGTTAAGTTTAACGGAGAGGGAAATGAGATTGTAAACTTTATGGGTAGACAATTTGAAAACAAAGGTTACGATAAAAGTAAATCTCAAAGAAGAAATTCTTCTCATCAGTTCACTCAATTTTTAGGAGTAAATGCATATCCGACCACCTTATTTTTTGATAAGAAAATGAATTTAATTACTCCTATAAGAGGATATTTAAGGCCAAAACAAATAGAGATTTATCTTGAACTATTCAAGGACGATTCTTACAAGAATGTTAAAACACAGAAAGATTTTGATACTTTTATTAAAAACTTTAAAAGCAAGCTTAATTCTTAGCTATTTTTTATTAGCATTTTCAATATAGAGATCTAGCGCTTTTGACATTGAAGGAACTTTTGGAGATGGCACAGAAATATCCACTCTTAATCCTGCTTTTTCCGCTGCTTTTACAGTGGAATTTCCATAAACTGCAATTCTAGTTCCATTTTGATTAAAATCAGGAAAATTTGAAAATAAAGATTCAATTCCAGATGGACTAAAAAACACTAAAATGTCATATGATACATTTTTAAGCTTTGATAAATCACTGATTACAGTTTTGTAAAAAGTGCCTTGAATCCACTTGACTCCTAGCTCATCTAGTTTTTTTGGTATTGCAGGAGACAACACGTCAGCAGAGGGAACTAAATAACTTTCTTCTTTATATTTAGAAATCTGAATTAATAAGTCATCAAAAGTTCTTCCTCCTATATATATTTTTCTCTTTCTATAAATCACATATTTTTGCAGATAAAAAGCTACAGCTTCAGACATACAAAAATACTTTAAAGCATTAGGGATTGGAAACCTCATTTCTTCAGCTACTCTAAAAAAATGATCGACGGCATTTCTACTAGTTAAAATTATAGATGTAAATTTAGATAAATCAATTTTTTGATGTCTAACTTCTCTTGCAGTCATTCCTTCAACGTGTATAAAAGGAATAAAATCAATTTTAATCTTTCGTTTCTTTTTCAATTGTATATAAGGAGAATTCTCGACTGTAGGACTTGGTTGCGAAATTAGAATTGATTTAACTTTCATAGTTTTCTAAAGTTTTTAAGACTGATACTAATGGTAGTAACGGTGCTATTTCGAACGTGCAAATATACAAAATAAAATAGATACGATTCTTGAATGTTTTTGGTGAATATTTTTTTAAGAGGAAAGAGTAAAAAAATAAAAAAAAGATGGACAACAATACTAAACTTAAAATTGTGATTAAAAAAGATGGAATAGGCTTAAAAATCAGTATTAAAAAACAGAAGTAAAAGTGTACGGAAAGTAGATTTTTAAGTCCAACTCTATAAATATTTATTTCATTTAAAACAGCTCTGTAATTGAGTATAATAGAGAATGTTTTTTCAATCAAAAATTTAAAAATAATATAACTACTAATTAATATACAAACATTCAAAAATAAATGATGATTAATGGGTTCAGAAAATGTGTTTTTTTGCGAAATAAATAAAGAAATGAAAATTGAAAACAAAGCAACTCTTAGAGTAAAGAATAAACCATTTGTAAAATTGAATATCTTAATAGTATTGCCATGTTTGTAAATAAAATATCTGTGAATATTCCAAAATTTTATTAAATATTGGAATTTCTCCCCAGTTACGAATCTTGCAGCAATAATTAATAAAGTACAGATAATTATAACAAACTTAATCCAGTCTTCAGTTAAAACTGACTTCAAAATCACTTCATTCATAATTTAAAATTACCATTATTTTAAATGATTAAATTGAAAAATTATTTTTATAACTTAAATCTGTATTTTTGTACAAATTATTTTAAAATGTCTAAAGCACTTGTGATTATTCCGACTTATAACGAGCTGGATAATATTTCAATAGTTTTAGATGAAGTTTTGACACTTTCTTACTCTTTTGATATTTTGGTTGTTGACGACAACTCACCTGATGGAACCAGTGATATTGTAAATCAGTATATTAATAAATTTAAAGAACGTGTGTTTCTTCTTTCTAGAAAATCAAAGGAAGGTCTTGGAAAAGCTTACACAGAAGGATTTTTGTGGGCCTTAGAGAATAATTATAATTATATTTTTGAAATGGACGCAGACTTATCTCATAATCCAAAAGATTTAGAGAGGATGCATCAAGCTCTTGAAAAATCTAATTGTGATGTAGTTGTAGGTTCTAGATATGTTAATGGAGTAAATGTTGTTAACTGGCCTTTAAGCAGAATAATTCTATCATATTTTGCCTCAATATATTCTAGAGTCATTACTGGACTTCCGGTTAAAGATGCTACATCAGGATTTGTAGGTTATAAAAATATAGTTTTAAGAACAATTAATTTAAAAACTTTACTTTTTAATGGTTATGCTTTTCAAATAGAATTAAAATTTAAAGCGT
>Ga0209279_10000456_pt1 | contig 26925 bp, 26 predicted proteins | sample CoawatmetaG00DNA_3_FD_187508 | JGI IMG/M metagenome (GOLD analysis project Ga0209279, IMG submission 187508) | Marine microbial communities from the West Antarctic Peninsula - Coastal water metaG006-DNA (SPAdes) (version 2) | ecosystem: Environmental > Aquatic > Marine > Coastal ... | reverse complement strand
GAGTACTAGGACTTGTTCTGAATAGAAAAAATATACTAATAACACTTATGTCAATTGAATTAATGTTATTAGCAGTAAATTTAAATTTTGTCATTTTTTCTATTTATTTAGATGATATTACAGGCTATATTTTTGTTTTGTTCATATTGACTATTGCGGCAGCAGAGTCTGCAATAGGGTTAGCTATCTTAACCGTTTACTATAGATTAAAAAACACGATTCGAATAGATAAAATTAAAAAGATTAAGGGCTAAAATATAAAAACGAAAACGACAGGACTTGAACCAGCAATCTTCGACGTGACAGGTCGACGCTTTAACCATATTAAGCTACGTTTTCTTAAATAAAATTCAATTTACTTCAATTTTGAAATACTTTCACATAAATAATATAAAGCTTAATTACGACTTAGAGTTTAAAAATAATTTAAACGATAGTTTCTGAAAACAGAATACACCCCTCATTGATTATTGCGAAACATTAGGGGTAAATATACCACATTATTGCTACCACAAAAATTTGTCTATTTCGGGGAACTGTCGCATGTGCCTTGTCGAATTGGAAAATTCACCTAAACCTATAGTATCTTGTGCAATGAACGCTAAATCCTGTTTAGCAAATGGAGCTATTTATACAAACAGCTCATTAGTGAAGAAAGCCCGTGAAAATGTTCTAGAATTTTTACTACTAAATCACCCTTTGGATTGTCCAATATGCGATCAAGGTGGTGAATGTGATCTACAAGATCAGTCTCTTTTTTTTGGTTTAACAAAAAAAAGATTTTACAGTTTTAAACGAGTCGTTTTAGACAAAAACATCGGACCTATTGTAAAAACAGTAATGACAAGATGTATTCACTGTACTAGGTGTGTACGTTTTGCCGCCGAAGTTGCTGGGGTAGAAGATATAGGAATGTTTGGGAGAGGTTTACAAAGTGAAATTGGTACTTATGTTGAAAAAATTTTTCAATCTGAGTTGTCAGGTAATGTTATCGATTTATGTCCCGTCGGAGCGCTAACATCAAAACCGTATCCTTTCGTCAATAGAAGCTGAGAGCTGAAAAACGTTACTTCTATTGATTTTTCAGATAGTTTTGGAACACCTATCCAATTATTCATTAAAAATAACCATATAATAAAAATTTTACCAGGTTACGATAATATAAATCATAAAACAAATTGAATTTCCGATAAAACTCGATTTTCATTTGATGGTATGTTTTCTCCAGAAAAAGTAATTTATAGTTTACTTGATAATAACAACAAGTCATTTATCAGTTTATCTTGACAAAAATTATTTAAAGAGCTTTTCTGTACACTTTATTTCCAGAACCAATTGCTGAGGCATTTTTATCAACCACACCAAATAACGATGTGTTTAGGTAAAAGTATAAATTTGGAAGTTTTAAATTTATTGAATATACTGACTCGTAAATATTCCTTTTTCAAACTCAGACAGTCTGAACCACAAAACGTAAATGTTGACTTAGAGCAAAATTATTTATTAAGTTCAAATCTGGATGATTCTAAAATTTTAAACTCAGATACTTGTATGTTAATTGGAGTAAACCCTCGTTATGAAGGGTCTAAGTTGAACTTAAAATTACGATCAAGGTATCTGAAAGGTAATTTCAACGTGATTCAAATAGGCTCCTTATTAAACTTAACATTTAACAACACAAATATCAGTAGTAATACAAATATTTTAAAATCTTTAATTGAGGGGAACAATTTATTTTGCCAAGAATTTGTGAACTCCGTAAACCCTATTTTGATTTCTAACACAGAAATATTTAAGCGAGAAGATTCTTTTTGCCTAGCAAATATGTTGAAAACATTAATTAAGTATATTAATACGTTTTCACAATCAGGCAATCAAAATCGATTGAATATTTTGAACGCAACTCTAAGCGATGTTGGGTTTTTAAATTTTAATGCTTTAAATTCAATAAAAAAGAAAGATTTTGAAAATTCTTTTGGAATTTATTTTATAAATAATTCGCTTTCGACGCCTAATATCAAAAAACTATTAAATTTGAAGTTGCTTAATTTTTTCCAAAATCATAAAAACAATAATAAAATACTAATAACTCAAAGTAGCAATCTAGATACAAAATCGATTCTTCAGCTGAAAAAAAGTTTTAGCTTGAACAACCACCTACATTTACCTAATACTGTATTATTTGAAACTTCGGGGACTTATGTAAACACTGATGGAGATGTTAACAAGATTACTAAAATAGTAACACCATTAGGACAAGCAAAAAGTGATTGACAAATAATAAGGAAGATACTATATTATTCTAAAAAAATGTTATATGTGACAAACTTCTTGAAAGAGAACAAATTAGTTTTTAATTCAAATACTGTTTGTTATTTCGAAAATTATATAGGATTTCAATACTACGCTGTATCCAACCTAAACAGTTTGGCCTTCAAATTCTTGAAAAAAGTTACTAAATGTCATTTAGATTTAGAAGTTTTCAAACCTAAACAAAGAAAGTTATATAATTCTCAGCTTAGGTTTTGATTAAACGATTTTTACGTTGACGGTAAGGATTTCAATACTAAATACTCATCTACAATGATCCAATGCTCAAAGTTATCTAGACTAAACAATACAAATTTCAAGTACTAGGTAAACCTAAAAAGCGTAAATAAAGCCTAAACTTACGCAGCTGTAGTGTATTGACTAATATCTTCAACGGGATTTGAACCCGTGTTACAGCCGTGAAAGGGCGGTGTCCTAACCACTAGACGATGAAGACTTTTTAGGTTTATTTCAATTTTATTATTAAATAATAAAAAATGTCATTTAAAAAAGCGATTACTTATTGGAATAAAAGGATTTGAACCTTTGAATATTCGTACCAAAAACGAAGGCCTTACCAACTTGGCTATATTCCAAAAGTATTTCAATTACAAATAAATCTAAAGAAAGAATGGGATTCGAACCCACGGTATACTAATTAATATACAAAGATTTAGCAGATCTTCACTTTAAACCTCTCAGTCACCTTTCTTGCAATAACAAAATGTAAAAGAAGATATTTAGTATGTTGCCACATAAGATATAAAATATTTTTCAATATTTTATGCAGCAGATAACAATTCGAAACCTAGCTTATGTCTAACGCTCCAATACAATAAATATAAATATAACCAATGCCTAGTTCAAACATAAAATCAATCATAGCCCAGAAACCGACAAGGTCTAACTGAGCTAATACGTTGGTCCAAGGAATTAAAAACATAGTTTCAATATCAAAAACTATAAATAAAATAGCTACTAAATAAAATTTAACATCAAAAGTATGACGGGCATCTTCATACGGCTCAAATCCGCATTCATACGTTGATAATTTTTCTGTTTCTGGTTTTTGAACCGCTAAAATATAGGAAAAAAACATTATAATAACAGATAATATGACAGCAATGAATATAAAAGTCACAATAACGGTAAATTCATTATAGAATAACGAATCATTTGAATGGAGATAATTTATTGAAGAAAAAATAGATAAAGTCATTTGTAATTTATATTTTTACCACGAAGATTTTTTCAATCCAGGAATTACACCGGATCTTGCCATTCGTAAAAAACTTAATCTTGAAAACTTTTTGAAGATTCGATTAAATTTAGCTTTACGATTGGTTAAAACACACCTGTTGACAAACCGTGTTTTATTTTGACCCCCTGAAAAATGTGATAGTTTTAAAATTGCATTCCATTTTGCGATTAAAGATAAATTTTCATTTTTAACTATACTTTTCAAAATAACATGATTTAATTCTCGTCGATTAAAAAGTTTCCTAATTTTTTTATCTTTTTGAAGTTTTTTTTTCATGTATATTTCTTAGGTTATTTACCAAGGAGACAAAAATTTAAATGCCCTATATTCTTGGCATAACTCAATAGATTCATTTATTACTCTTTTTTCTGTTTCGTTGTACTTCATTTCAACAAACCCACTTAATGGAAAATCTTTTCGAAGTGGGTGTCCTTCAAAACCATAATCTGTTAGAATTCGTTTCAAATTAGAATGATTTTTGAAGAAAACACCGTACATGTCTCAAATCTCGCACTCATACCACCCAGCTGTGAAGTATATTTGGTCACATGAGTCTACACCAAACAATTCGTGAGTAAACGTTTTAACTCTAAGTCGAATATTATAGCGAATGCTTAATAAATCATAGACCAATTTAAATCTATATTTGTTATTTGGGTAATCAACACCAGTAATACACGTCAAAATAGTAAATTGGTAAGATACGTGATATTTTAAAAGTATTAAAATGTCGTGCAATAGCTGTGATTTCACCACTATTACAAGCTCTTGGCCATAAAGCTGTATTTTTTCTAACGGGCACATCTTAGATAAACTTTGAATATTTTTTACAATTAATTGTGAGTTCATTTATTCATTTTTTAATAATTTGAGTACAGTATTTTTTATAAAAAAAGTTAGAGTTAGCTAAAATCAGTTTCTTTTTATTCAACAAATTTGAAAAAAAACTTTTTTTTGAAAAATTATATTTTTTGTATGTTTTTAAATAAGCTAGATAATCAAAATAGACAGAACCATTTGGGAAAATTTGCAAAATTTTGAGAGATTTTAATTTAAAACGCACTATAACAGGGTAAATTATCGATCAACTTCACCGAATACAATATCTTGAGTACCTATAATTGTAACAACATCAGCAATCAAATGTCCTTTAGACATAAAGTCTAAAGCTTGTAAATGATTAAATCCTGGAGCTTTAATTTTGCATCGATAAGGCCTATTAGTGTTATCAGAAATCAAATAAACACCAAATTCCCCTTTTGGGGCTTCTGTTCCGATATAAGTCTCGCTAGCAGGAACAACGACTCCTTGAGTATACATTTTAAAATGGTGAATTAACGCTTCCATTGATTGTTTCATTTCAACTCTAGTTGGAGGGGAAATCTTAAAATCGTTTGTCTTAACATAACCCGTTGGTATTAAGTTTAGACATTGTTCAATTATTTTCAGTGATTCTTTCATTTCAAACACCCGAATTAAATACCGATCATAACAATCTCCGTTAGTACCTACGGGAATATCAAATTCAAGCTTATCGTACACTTCATAAGGTTGACTTTTTCTTAGATCTCAATAAACCCCAGAGCCGCGTAACATAACTCCACTAAAACCTCAAAGACAAGCAGCATCTGCCGTCACAGTACCAATATCAACTAATCGTTGTTTTCAAATTCTGTTTTCTGTTAACATGTCTTCCATCTCAGTTAACCTTAACGTGAATTGTTCAGTAAACATATAAATATCATCGAGTAAGCCTTTCGGAATATCAACTTGCAATCCTCCTGGTCTGAAATAAGCTGCATGCATTCGTGCACCTGAAACACGTTCGTAAAACTCCATTAGTTTTTCCCGCTCTTCAAATGCCCACAAAAATGGAGTCATTGCACCCACATCCATAGCATGGCAACCTACAGCTAACAGATGATTTAAAATTCGAGTAATTTCAGCAAAAAGTGTTCGAATATATTGAGCACGCTTTGGGATTTTACAATTAAAAAGTTTTTCAATTGCTAAGCAATAGCTATGTTCTTGTGCCATCATTGAAACATAATCCAAACGATCAAAATACGGTAATGCTTGAACATAGTTTTTATATTCAATTAGCTTTTCTGTGCCTCTGTGTAATAAACCTATGTGAGGATCCGCTCTACTAACTAATTCACCATTAAGTTCTAATACTAGCCTTAATACGCCATGAGCTGCGGGATGCTGAGGCCCGAAATTAATAGTAAAATTTTTTATTTTTTTCAACAAACTTCTTTTTTTTAATGTCATTAAATAATAATAGATTTGAACTATTAACTTTTTTGTTATAAACAAAAAAACTCTACCATTTGAGTTAATTATCTATCGAAATCAATTATAAAGTTAATTGGCATTAAAAAAGCACATTGCGTTGCTAGTAGACATTTTGGGAAAATTTTCTTTGTATATATCAAAGTATTTTATATTAATCCTCACTTCGTTACTCTTACATTTATAAAAGAATAAATGAGGCCAAAAACTCGCGTGTTTTCGTAACTCAGACATTACGAAGCGACTCTACAATTGTTTTGGCAAAAAAGTTGATTTTTCGAGCCCTTTAGCAGAGTTATAAACAAATAGTTTAGCTTCGAAGGTACCTATTGCCGGAATTAAGACAACAAAAAATAAAAAATAAAAGACTGTCGCTGCTTGACCTACTACAACGTAAATATCCTTAACGGGTTTTTGACCAATCCAACCTAACAATAAAAAGTCAGCAACAAGCAGTCAATAAAATATTTTGAAAATAGGCCTGAAAGTCGTACTTCGAATTTCAGATGTGTTTATGAATGGAATTAGAAATAAAACAACGAGAGCTCCCCCCATTGCAGCCACACCACCAAGCTTATCAGGGATAGACCGCAAAATTGCGTAAAAAGGTAAAAAATACCATTCAGGAACAATATGAGCAGGTGTTTGCATAGGGTCTGCAGGTATGTAGTTGTCAGGATGGCCTAATGCATTTGGAAAATAAAGAACAATAGCGCCAAAAAAAGTTAAAAAACAGAAGAATGCAAATAAATCTTTTACCACAAAGTAAGGATAAAAAGGGATTTTATCTCCTTTACTATCTACTCCTAATGGATTATTTGACCCATCTTTATGCAGAAGTGCCAAATGCACTAAGGTTAACGCGGCAATTATAAATGGCAAAAAAAAATGTAAACTAAAAAACCTATTTAATGTTGCATTGTTTACTGTAAACCCTCCTCATAATCAATCAACAATGGAATGACCAATGATAGGAACTGCAGTTACTAAGCTTGTAATAACCGTAGCACCCCAAAAACTCATCTGGCCTCAAGGAAGTACATACCCCATAAACGCAGTTCCCATCATTAAGATAAATATAAGAACACCAGAACACCAAAGTAGTTGTCTTGGCTGCATGTAAGAGCCATAATATAAACCACGAAATATATGGCAGTACACAACAATGAAAAACATAGATGCCCCATTTGCGTGAATATAACGGATTAATCACCCGTTATTTACGTCTCGCATAATGTGCTCAACGCTACTAAATGCAAGGTCAATATGAGGGGTGTAATGCATAGCTAGAAAAATCCCAGATAATATTTGAATCACTAAACAGATCCCTGCAGATGACCCAAAGCTTCAAGCATATGTCAAGTTTAATGGGCTTGGGTAGTGTATTAAATGACCATCTAAAATAGATAATAAATAATTTCTACCTCATCTTATTGTTTTAATCACAAAAGAAGATATAAAATTGGATTTACTGTATTCACTTGAATAACGCATCAAATTTATAAATTTGCCAAAAGTACTAAGCCTCAGATCATAACTGGAACTCATAAAACTGAAATAGATTTAAACTATAATTAAATGGAAAAATTGATAGAAGTAAAACTTAAAACTCGTTAAATTAATCAATTGCTTTGTTTCGACATACCGAAAAAACACGTTATTTCAGGAAAAAAGGGAGTTGAACCCATGACCTTTGGTTTTGAAAACCACTGTTCTACCAACTGAACTATCTTCCTAAACTGTACTTAATTTTAAAGTTTGGTAAATTACGAAAGTAGAACAAAGTCAACCTTTTTAATAACTTAATGGATGCCACCTCACCAATACACGGTAATAAATAAAAATAATCACACAACATCTACAAAATGTCAATATCATGCTGCAGATTCGAACCCGAAATGGTGCGTAGATGTAAAATGATTGTAAACGATTCGTAAAAGAGAAACAACTAAACAACAAGTACCAATGAACACATGGAACCCATGAAAACCGGTAGCCATGTAAAAACAAGAGCCAAAAACACTATCGTTAATATTAAACGGTGCTTCGACATATTCCATCCCTTGTAAAAAAGTAAAAATTGTTGCTAACAATATAGTAAATAATAATCCAATGATTGCTTGTTTTTTTGCTCGTACTATTATTGCGTGATGTGCTCAAGTAACTGTAGCACCAGAACTTAAAAGAAAGAAAGTATTAGTTAAAGGAATTCCTGAAGTTTGAATTGTTTGAACTGCTTCAGGAGGTCACACTCCTCCTAAATTAAAAGCCGGTGATAAACTAGAATGGAAAAAAGCCCAAAAAAGCGCGAAAAAAAACATAATTTCTGAAACAATAAACAAAATCATCCCTAATCGTAAACCTCGTTGAACAGGTGCAGTATGTTGATCTTCAAAAGTAGCTTCTCTGACAATGTCACGCCACCAAATATACATAACATACAATAATACGAAAAACCCAACCAGTGCGAGCTGCCCACCTCCCAAAAATTTGTTCATGTACAACACGGTCCCTAAAGTCATAAAAAATGCGCCTAAAGACGCGACTAACGGTCAAGGACTCGGGTCTACTAAATGAAAACTGTGCTTGGTTTTTAAATAATTAAAACGACCGCGTTGACCAATACTCTCAAGACTTTTTCTGAAAACGTAACTCATATCAACTCTAAAGTCTGTGAAGGGAAACGAATAAAGTTCTCTCAATTGAATAGAATTTTCTAATATACTCAAAAAAAAAATTTAATGTAGGATACATAGTTTAAAACAGATATTTAATCTAATAAGTGAAAAACATAAGAAAAAATATGGAACAGCTGAACTAAACTTAAGCCAGCAATGAGAGAATACAGTGATTCAGGCTTAGTTCAATTCTAATTTCGTCATTATATAATGATGAAATTGTATTGTTGGTAATGATACTATAACAATAGGCATAAAACCATGATTTACTCCACAAATTTCACTGCACTGTCCAAAAAAAATGCCAAGACGTTTCATAAATAAATTCGCTTGATTTAATCGACCAGGGCATGCATCAACTTTCAAACCGAATGATGGAACTGTTCAACTATGCAGAACGTCAGCTGCGCTAACCAAGAGTCGTAAATGTGTGTTTGTTGGTAAAATAACTCTTTTATTGGTTTCAAGTAACCTAAAATATCCTTGTTTGGTTGTAGGTAATCCGTCTAATGCCATCATATAACAAACATATTTCAGACTTTGCTCTTGCTTTTGACAAGAATTAAATTCGGAAATCTCATAACTTCAAAATCATTGATGACCTAAAATTTTTAAAGTTAATTCCGGTTCAGAAATTTCATCCATCGCATATAATAACGTAAAAGAAGGGGTAGACAAAATTAGAAGTAATAGAGCTGGGATAGATGTTCAAAAAATTTCTAACTCTTTCGAATGCACGAATTTTGAACTAAATTTATTGTTATATTCTACGAAGTAATATATAGTATAAAGCAATAATCAGCCAATAAATAAAACAATAACAGTTAACAAGAATAATAAATGTTTATTAAAAATTAAAATACCTTCCATAGAAATACTTGCAGGATCAGATAAATAAGTTTGCCAAAGCGCTGGGCTATCACATTGTGTTATAAAAATCATTTTTTTGTTAATTTGTCGAGCCGATATTCTAGGGGAAGCAAGAACACCCATCGTCAAGCCACTTTTTGAATCTTGCAGGAATCAGGGATTTCTTATGCAAAAGAGTTATAGAAAAAATATTACAAGTAAACATTGACGACCAAGTATTAAAACCGCGCTGATCAAAAATAAACCCTTGTATATTACAAAATTTTACCAACATTTAGACTTTTTACCCGTCGAAAAAGCATCAAATACAACATAAAAAAAGAATAATGAAGATACTGCCGAAACATAAGAACCTCAAGATGCGATTTTATTGAATATGAAATATGCATCAGGATAATCTGGAATTCGTCTGGGCATACCAGCAACGCCTAAGAAATGCATTGGGAAAAAAGTTAAATTTACTCCAACAAAAAAACTTCAGAAGTGAATTTTCCCTAATATTTCAGCATAACAAACACCAGTAATTTTCTCAAACCAAAAATAAAGCCCTCCAAGCATAGAAAAAACTGCCCCCATTGACAACAGTAGCCTAGCTTACGAAACTTAAATAAGCCGACTCCAAACCGTACATGCTAGTTTCCTAGCCAACGGCTTTTTCTTACATCAATGTCGAATTAAAAAAATTAATTAATCTTTTTATGAACTCTTCTGTACCCTTATTTTTAGATTTTCTTGAACCATAAAAAATAATACCCCAATTGAACCAGTAATTACAAACTTCCTTGGCGAGATAAGTACATGGCTACCAAATAATAAAGGTTTAGATGTTTGGAGGAAAACACGCCTAAAAATACGTTTTCTTTGAACTGATATAATTTAGTCTCTTCCTGCCAGACAACTTAGTACTATAGACCATCCGGAACCTCTACTCTTTCGAATGTCAGGTCATCCCGAGTTCCATTCGTTTATGTCTTATAGCAAACTTAGATCTCCCTTTTCTTCTGTACAATATTTGTTGTTTGTTGGTCCGCTCATTCAAAATAAGAAAAACTATGTAATTTCTTATATTAAAACCAGATTAAAAGACTTCTAACTCTTCCGAAAAATTGACATTGGGATTTGCTAATCTGATCCTATTAACTTATAACTTGGCATTCGCTCTTAGTTTTTACACTCTCAGAATACCTTTTAGCACATGCTATACTCCCTTTTGAAGTTTGCCCTCTCAGGTAACTAGTGTCATGTTTTACTACAAAATGTTTGGATAACGTTTGAAATTAAGCTTTGTAGACTTTATTCACAGATAAAGTGAACATCAACGAGGTTAAACGGCGCACCATAGTGAAAATGTGCAACAACGTAGTAGGTATCGTGTAAAGCTATGTCTATCCCAGAGTTAGCAAGAACAACCCCAGTCACACCACCTACAGTAAATAAAAAAATAAAACCAATAGCGAAAAGACACGGTGTTCTTAAATCTATAGACCCCCCTCACAAAGTTGCAAGCCAACTAAATATTTTAATTCCTGTCGGAATCGCAATAATCATTGTTGCTGCTGTGAAATAAGCCCTAGTATCTATATCTAAACCTACTGTAAACATGTGGTGAGCTCACACAATAAAGCCTAAAACACCTATAGAAAACATCGGTATGCGTCAAAGTGCTCAAAACCCACCTTGCGCCCCAAACCGTACATGACAGTTTCCTATCATACGGCTCTCCAGCAAGCAAGAACATCTTTTATTTAATTTTTCTTTTTACTAATACAAATTTTACAGAATAAAGTTTTCGAGGTACGTTACGCTTCATAAATCAGTACAAAACAATTACTGACCTGGAAAAACCTATAATAGTACCTAATATTTTCTCAATTTCTTAATCAAAAGCTGCTTGCTTGCCTGCGCTCCTTTCTTGCAAAGTATTATGAACACTCCGTTGTCCCTAGCAAAAATTATTTACGAAGGTTAAATCCCGTAGTTCTTAAGTTTCTCCGATTTTTAAGTTGATAAAATATAGGCCCTTGCGTTTATAATAACTTCTTTTTGAAGTGCTATTTCAGTCTTCCCTTGATTAAAGTCCTGTACGCATGACTTTAATCACATAACAACTTAATCATTTTTTTAAAATGATTTATAAGGTAATGGAGCCTTAGCTAAACGTATCAAGTTTCTTAACGTAACCCTCTTTTAAATCGTCTCAAATTGGTTTGACCTGTCCGTATTCCGTAACAACATCATTACCACCTCAATGCTTTTCCACGACTTTTATTAACCGCTACCCCAAAGGAAACTCGTGATTTTTTTTAAAGAGAACAAATTCACACGTATTTAACTAAAATACATAACGGAGAAACAAGCGCACCGGCGCACCGTACACCATCCCAAGATAACCAAATATAGGTTTTTTTGCAGCACTAACCACAATATGGCTAATAATTCCGAATCCAGGTAAAATTAGTAGGGGTCAACTCACACGATAAAAAACGAAATAATGCTAATCGCTTAGTTTTTATCAAAGAAAAACAACAGCTGCCCTCAGAACCGTACGTGACAGTTTCCAGTCATACGGCTCGCCAACACACTAATAATATGAAATGTAAGTGAAGTTATTTTACGTTAAAAAACTTATTTACCATTACCAACAACCATTCGCAAAGTAAAAAAGCTTATGCTGCCTGCCTCGTGTTTGATCTTCAAATCATAGATTTTTTGTACGTAAAACATTTCTGTGGAGGTTACTCCGCAAATAACTCAACCTTGACGTGCTTTAGATTTTACGCATTTGTTCGACCATTTCTGCATAGAAATAGCGTTGATAGATTCAAAGTTTGCAAAAAAAAAATTCATTTTTCGAAAATTCTCAGAGTATCCTAATTTTTTCTTTGCGTTTTTACACATCAACTCGCCACCGAAAGACCTAAATACCTTAGATTTGTTTCTAAGTTTATGTTTTGACGCTAAAATTAACGCACAAGAATGTAAAAAGAAATAATTAACTTTAGTACTCATCTTGCTAAAGTTATCAACAAAAAGGTAATAAATCAGCAATCTTGTTGAAGCTACTTTGTAGTAATTCATTATGTTTGTGTGATTAGAGTTAACTGCTCAGCACAAAGCGGTAGGTTTTAATGCCCCATCAGAGTTTTTTCTCAAAAACTGGTGGTTACCTAATTTTTTAAGAATTCCCCCAATAGGGGCACGCAAACCAACTTTAATAGTGAATCTAACTTCTATAATAACATTTCACTCAAAATGTTTAGTTACACACAAGGATTTTTCATTTCTAGAAACGCTATAAATAGCAACACTTAAAAAATAAATGGGGTGTCTTTTAAAATTAACTATGCTAATCTTATCCTCGCTAAAACTCAATTGTAAGTTGTAGTGAAGAAATTCTCTCACTTTAATTAGAATTAATTTAGCTTGTTTAAATGACCCTATAATACCAATAAGAAAACCGCTCGCGTATCTTATGTAAGTTAAAATGCAATAATCAGTACTCAAAAAACGACTGAGACTGGAAATTCTTTTTTGCGTTTTTTTACTCTGGTACTTTGATTTGAATAAAAAATCATCCTTTAAATTGACCATAAACTCATCAACGTGGTGAAAATATAGATTAACTAGAAAAAAACTAAAGGTACCATATCGTTCAATACCTACTTTTGTTTGAGAGAAAACGCTTAAATCTATATAACCAGATTTAATTAAATTACTAATTAATTCAAGGGTTTTGCCGCAAACTATTTTTTTTCTGAGTATAAAAATAATAGTTTTATGCTCGATGCGAGAAAAACGTGTGGAAATATCAGATTTAATAACTCACTTAACACCGTAGAATTGATGCTTAATTTGTTTTAACACCATGTAGTGATTGCTAGAAGACCTAAAACCATATGAATTTCGAAAAGAAGAAAATCTGAATAGCAGTTCAAGAACTAATAAAATAGCTCTCTGAACTATTTTGTCTCTAGGCAAACCTACGAAAAACTGTCTTTTTTCTTTTTTATCAGATTTGAAATTATAAGCGCTCCGGGAAGCAGAAAAACGAAACTTACCGGTTTTAATTAGTTTTGACACTTTCTCAAATCAATACAAACTTATACCATTCGGCATTTTGCTTGAAAAGCTGTTAGTGTACAAACTAATATTGTTTTCTATTTGCTTGTGCGCTAAAAGAAGCGTATTTCGATTACTAATTAAGTTTATTATATTATTGTTAACTTTGTTCTCTATCAGAAACTTATTTAAACAATCCTTTGATTGCTCAATAATTAAAGTTTTCTGAGAAAATGTTCGAATGCCTACTATCCTTCGGTAATTATTACCTACTATGACAGCTCCGTGCCCACAGCTTTTTAACGCCAGAGGGCGTCCCGAATTTTCGTATACCCCACAATCAATTGCCTTAGTGCGTTGCATGATTTTTCCATAATTAAAATTTATTAGGTTTGAATGACTAATAGAGATGGTTTTAGACCTTCGATATATTCTGAACGATGATCCCCCTATTGATGTGCTCTTACCGCTATGAAAATGCACATCGATCAGTATAAAACAGTCGTCATGTACCAACTTTGTTAGCCTACACATAGTAATTCTAGCTAGTCTAGTCTTCTCGAACCTGCGCGGAGCTCTTAACTGACTTACATACCCGCTTTTGGAATGAAACCTTTCGGTTAAAGCTAAGGACATGTGCTTTAAATTAGATTTCCCCATTAAACCTCTCACATTGAATAAAAAACGAGGATTTTATCAAGAAATAAACTTGAATAAACGACAAAACGGCGCACAAATATAGACTTCTGGGTGCCCAAAGAATCAAAAAAGATGTTGAAATAACACAGGATCACCACCACCAGCAGGATCAAAAAACGTTGTATTAAAGTTTCTGTCTGTTAATAAATAATACTTCGAATGATCAATGAGATCAAGCTGTATTCCGCACATAGCAAGCGAGTTTCCCGGCACTACGCGCTCCATCGCAAAAACCACAGCTTTACTAAATATTTCCCGATTTTCACTTCCCTGGTGTTAACTCAAGACTATCAAAAGAAATCAGTTTGCCAACAATTTCTTTTTTCTTATTGATACAATAGTAATTAACGGTCAAATCCGTACCCCACCTCAAAAATGCTGACTTAGTAGATTTCATTTTATGCCTATGGGCCAAAGTAAGAGCGCATGACCGGCGTAAAAGCACATAGAGTTCATGCAAAGCAAACGGACATTCAGAACCGCTGTAATAGTCGGCTAGGCTTTTTAAAATAAAATTGAATCGACTCAGAACACAACTATCATTTGTCAAAAAAACATAATGGTTCACACGCCTTGCAACGTACTTCAACTTTTTCCCTTTTTCAGCTTTCTGCAAAAAACCCTTTTCTACATATTTTTTAGTCAGTTTGTTTATCGGTATAAAAAACTTGACCCTGTTACTCAGCTCGCATTGTTTTTCATTGGAATAGTATTTTTGACTATACCTACCGAACAAATAATACCCCAAAAACAACACCCCATCAACATGGTGCTGCACGCTAGGCTTTTCTGAAAGTAGCTTCAATTGTAGTTTCTGGTCTATAGCAATTTTCACTTTTTCAAATACAATCAAAGCGTCACTTTTTGAGCTACTAGAGCCAAATAACATTTCATCAGCACAACGCGCGTACCATAACTTTTTGTATTTGTACCCTATACCATAATACTTAACGTCATTTCTTGAAACTTGTCGTTTGTAAACTGCAAAGAAGGCCTTGCAGATTTTATTGGTAACGACATTGAAGGCTATTTTTTTAATTCTCGACAAGACCTTTAACCACTTCTTCTTCTTGTGTTCAAAAGTTTTTTCGTCTCTTCTAAAAGCATTAACTTTGGAAGTCAGTTTTTCTTCAACTCAAACATCCAACCTGTGGAAAAATATATTAGCAAATAAAATACTGAGAATACAATTTTTTAATGCCCTTTCGTTTTGTACAGGATTGCTGTCGCTTAAATGATGAACATCGATATGATCAACTTTTAATATTTTATGAATAAGATCAATAAACTGCTGATCTTTGATCTTAATACTCAAGTCTTCCGTGAGAAGTTTATGATGGACACGCTCGAACTCTTTGGCTAAATCGAATTCAATAAACCAAGCTGTATGATTTCCCATTCGAGAAACCGATTTTAATGCAAAATGACAGCTTGTAGTCAATACGAACCCATCTGATGCTTTTGATATATTAAGGTCAAATATAGGAAGCATAAGCATTTGTATAGCTTTTTGTACAATTATATCTTGCGCCAAAAGACATCCCAAAGAACTTTTCCTAAATACACTAGTTCGTATAATAGGTAAGAAAAAGTACTTTTCTGCCTGAAGTTTTTGCGCAATTTTAATTATTTTGGCAAATGTAACATCTTTCATACTTGCCCTGTCTAACTTTACGGCTTTATCTTTTAAAATTGTTGAATATACTAACAATAAAAAACACGGGTCAGATATAAGATAATACAATTTTTTATAAAACTTTTGTGTGTGTTCTGTCTGACAAAGCACGTTATTATAAAGGGTCATAACTTTTATAAAATTATCAAGAGAAAAAATTTTTCGTACTTCCCATGAACTCTCTAATAACCTATCATCATAAGGACCAAGAAAAGTTTCTGCTTCTTTTTTAACCCACTGCGACTGAGCATCTTCACGAAAACAATCTCACATATATAAATGATATGGTTCTGCTACTACACGCTCGCTTCTAGACCTGAAAAAGTAACTAACCGCTTTCGAACCTATATACACATTTCCAATAATTTTTCTTAAATAAATCCCGACCATATTTATATTTATTAAATAACTTTAGGGTCTTGCAATCTTTCACTATGTTCGACTAAAACCAAAGTGTCCTCTTTTCGAAAATTCATAAATTCGTGCAGTAATTCGAAATAACATAATGCGGTATTTTGAATTCGAATATTATAAGAGAGTATTTTTTTCTCCGCCTGGCAATTATTCAGATCTAAAAACTGTATCAAGTTTGTTAACCTACCCATAGTTATACTAGCATTACTACCTAAGCTCTTGTAGATAGAAATAAATAAACGACTGACAAAATCCACAAGGTAGTAATATGAGCTACGTTCTGCAAGTAACATTTCAAAAAATTAATGGTGAAGTGCCGCCCCATTGTGATTGCTCCAGCTAATACAGGCAAAGACAATAACAATAAAAATGCTGTAATTAATACAGACCATACAAATAAAGGAAGGTTGTGAAAAGATAAACTTTTTACTCGCATGTTGAAAATCGTACAAATAAAGTTGATTGCACCTAAAATAGAAGATGCACCAGATAAATGCAAACTGAATATCGCTAAATCTACCGAACCTCCTGAATGAGCAGTTGCGCTTGATAATGGAGGGTAAATTGTCCAACCAGTTCCCACACCTGCTTCAGTCAACATCGATGCAAATAACAATAATAACGAAGGTGGTAATAACCAAAAACTGATGTTGTTCATTCTCGGAAATGCCATATCTGGTGCACCGATCATTAAAGGTACGAATCAATTACCAAAACCCCCAATTAATGTCGGCATTACCATAAAAAATATCATTAATATAGCATGACCTGTAACGATCAGTGGCCTGACTACCCAGTACCTTTCCTAAAAAGGTCTGTCAAAGAGTCGGCCCTGAACCACACGTGCAGCTTTCACTGCATGCGGCTCTCACTACTGCTTTCTACTCTGAACAAATTGCAAACAAAACATGCGTCCCAAATATATATGGGGGTGCATGTTTTTTGCCTGCCTTCAACATAGTATTAATCAAAAAGCCACATTCTCAAAACCTTTTTTCTCAAAAATCGATTAGCGAAAAAACAAGTCTTTTAACGCGCACCTAAATTTTTTAATTGTTTATTTAACTTCTATTTGTAATCTTTTTAATAAAACATTTATTAAAACTTTTAATGTTTTTTGAAGTTTTGCAAAACTTCCTATAGCCAGTCGTTGAGTAACAAACGTCTCTTTTTTTTTCATTAAATATTTTTAGCTCTTTCCCGTACTTCTTGAAAACCTTTTTTTTAGTTTTGAGTTTCATTTTGGAAGCTATAGTTAAAACACAGGAGTACTTTAAAATAAAATGGACTTGGTTTACAAGATTTAAGTAATTATTGGCCAATAAATAATAATTCAATATCTCACTTTGGACTGTATAATAATGATTGATAAGTTTGAAAAGACGATGCTTTATGAGTTTTGTATTTTGTATCGGGTTGTCTGCTGTGGTAGCGTATTTATTGTCGATAAGCTGTTTTACTACTGCCCTAATCGGTGCATCCAAAAGGGGTCTAGATACTATTTGGCACAAACGGCCAAGCTTATTTCTATTAATAGGCATTTTTTTTAATAACGTTTTATGAATCCTGTAACCTAGAAATTCAGCAAATTCTCGTTTAGCGTGGGTAATTTTAATTTTCTTTAAATCGAATACCGTGACCGCTTCATCATGTAAAAAATCATTTATTTTGTTTTTCAAATAAAGACAATCTTTTTTCGAACCGTCTACCCCAATAACAAAATCATCGGCATACCGAAAGTAGTACATTCGTTTTCAACTAAACTCTACTTTTGATACTCACCTTATGTTTTTATTTTTGACTTGTGGCCTATTTTGAGAATACCTTCTAAAATACTCTCAATTTTTTTTGCGTATGTCCCCTTTCTTGAAGTTGAATGTAAGATAATTGATAAATCAGTCATCAAAAGAATACATACAAATGCTGTCTAAAATTGGTAATAATGTTCGGCATCTTAAAGCTTCTATACTAGTAGGAATACTTTTTTTAGTCTTTGTTTGATAACCTGGATTAGCATAATAATGCAACAAATTAATAAACGTTTGATCGTCAATTCAGAGTTCTATAATGGATGTCAGCTTTTTATAATTCAACATGCCAAAGAGTTGCCAAGTTTTACCACCAATATACCAAGAACAAGTGTTGCATTTCATTCGAATGTCGTTTAAAGCTATAAAGCACCCCCGGTTCAATTTTCGATTATAAGAACTATTTTCGAATGAAGACCCAAAAGTAAGTTCTAATAAAAATCGTACACCTTCTGGAACAATTTTGTCTTTTAGTGATAGTCTAGCCCTAAAATACGATTTGGCATTGTCAAATATTAAGGTATTTTTTTTTTTTAAAACTTGTAGTTTATAACAACTATTCCTTGCTTTACCAGCATTAGCAATTTCTGTGAATCAAGATTCCCGGATTCCATGAATGGAATCATCAAAAATTGAAGGTATACTACCTTTGTTAGATCCTATTCGGATTCAACAAACAATTAGATAATTGAAATCACTCATAACCAAGCTGAGATTTGTAGCTTTTGACTTATTTCCCATGTCTAATTTAAATTTCGACAAATAGTAGCTACTATAAAAATTCATGAACAATGAGTCAAGCAAAACTAGAATCCTTTCTACAGACCCCTGTAGTAATATAATCCCTCCGTTCCCCCCATTTCTCCAAATATTGAGGAATCCCGAGTTCCATTAACTCACGCCAATTGCTTGCATTAGGCTTCTCTATCAGTAATCCACTTGTAATGGCTGCCTGTGTTGGTCGCTTTAGTGACTCTAAAACAACGTAATTAGAGTCACTTATTACTGCTTGTGAGACTTTTCACCCGAGCCTGAAATTGAGATTCGTTACCCTAACCATAATATGCTGTATCTCGGCAAACATTCTTACAGTAGGCCTTTTTGCACATGCTGTCTCCCCCAATATCAGTTTAAATTCCTGTTAGGTAAGTGCAATGATTTATGACACATATAAACTTAGAAATTACTATATGAAAACGACCATGTCAACTGGCAGACATCCAGTATGCGTGTGTAACGTTAAACGGCGCACCATTGTATAAATGGTGATTATATTCTAAAAAACTGCTGTTGGGCTGAGCTAGCGTTATTCGAATATACAGAGATAAAGCAGTTCCGGCAACCCCTGAAATTGCTCCAAATATTAAATACAAAGTTCCAATGTCTTTGTGATTTGTTGAAAAAAGTCAACGAGTTACAAATTTGTAAATAGGATTTAGCTGTGATTTATGAGTGATCATTTTTATATGCTAAGTTTTTTATAAGAAAAGTCTTGTCAGTTTTTTCTTATAAAAAAAACTCAATACGAAAAGCAGGAAGAAAATTTTGAAATCAGAATAACTACCTGCTGCTATTCAAAATTGCCGTACCCCTAAAATGAAAGTAAGACCTATTAACATTAAAAAAGTGTAATGATATAAATATCCTGTTTGTAACTTAGAAATATATGAAGCTTTTTTCGTTATAATAGAAGACAAGCCCATAGGCCCAAAAACTTCGATGATTCCTCTATCAATTATTTTATACGTAACAGTGTAACTCATAGTAAAAAATAATTGACTAATATACTCATTGTATACTTTGTCAAAAAACCATTTTTTGTTAAGAAAATTATAAATTTTCTTACCAGTAATAGACATTTTTAATTGAATTAATAATTTACTGCCAAACGAATAAAGCAAGAACGATGCTGTAGCCCCCGATAAACTTAAAAGAACAGGTAATATTTTATAAATATGAGTAATGAATTCCGAATCTATTCGATTCATATTTTCAGTACTAGTAAATATAGCATTTCCCCAAAAATCGCTCCCAAAACCAATAATCATGTCTTTAGCATAAAAACCTATCAGCACACTAGGAATGGCTAAAATAAATAAAGAAATGGATATCTGATAAGAAGAATCATAAGCTGAACAGATTACTGATTTATAACCATTTGGTGAAGATAAAAAAGTTAAATAAATCAATCGAGTTGAATAAAAAGCAGTAAGAAAAGCACCTAAACTGCCTAAAGTGTAACTAAAATGACCTTCTGATGTATATTTGCCATAAGCAACTTCAAGGACAACATCTTTTGAATAAAACCCCGTTAAGAAAGGAAAACCAATAAGAGCAAGTGACCCAATAATCATCATAGAATAAGTAAACGGTACTAATTTTCTCAATCCTCCCATTTTTCGCATATCTTGTTCATCCGCTACCGCATGAATAACAGAGCCTGCGCCCAAAAAAAGCAATGCTTTGAAAAAAGCATGATTAGCTAAATGAAAAACTCCTACTGAGTAGTTAGATAACCCGCAAGCAAACACCATATAACCTAACTGACTGCATGTTGAGTATGCAATTACTCGTTTTAAATCGTTTTGTAACAATCCAACGGTCGCTGCAAAGAAAGCAGTACAAGCGCCTGTAATAGTGACTAAATTGAGTACACCAGGGGTATATTCAAACAAAGGAGAACTACGTGCAATCAAAAATACACCAGCAGTCACTAGTGTTGCCGCGTGAATCAAAGCAGAAACAGGAGTGGGGCCTTCCATGGCATCAGGCAACCAAGTATGCAAACCTAATTGCGCAGATTTACCTACAGAACCAATAAATAAAAAAAAACATATAATAGAAATTAAATCAAAATCAAAACTTAAAAAATTGAAAAGCTTATTAGTGAGTATTGGGGTTAATGCAAAAACTGTAGCATAATCTACAGCTTTATACTCAACAAAAACGATTAAAATCCCAATCACAAGCCCGAAGTCCCCAATTCGATTTATGACCATGGCTTTTATTGCCGCTTTATTTGCTTGTATTCGAGTAAATCAAAAATTAATAAGTAAATAAGAACATAAACCTATACCCTCCCAACCAAGAAACATTTGTATGTAGTTATCAGCAGTTACTAAAACCAGCATGAAAAATGTGAAAAGAGATAAATACGACATAAACCTAGGAAGATGAGGGTCGTGTGCCATATACTCAGTAGAATATAGATGCACTAACGAAGAAATGAAAGTCACTACGCAACACATTACAACAGTTAAAGAATCAAATAAAAAACCTCAATCTACATTTAACATTTCAGAATTAATTCAAGATGTGAGTTTTATATATGTGCAACAATTTAATAAAGATACTTCATAAAAAGCAAAAGAAGATATAAAAAAACTAAACACTAAACAGTTTACAGTAATATAAGATGCCCCAAGAGGCCCAAGTTTTCGGCCGAATAACCCAGCGCTAGCAGAACCAATTAATGGTAAAAAAATTAACAATAGATACATACAAAGTTCTTAAGTTGTTAACTTAAAAACTCTAAAAATCAAAAAAGTTGCTAGTTGAATTACTTCTAATTCCATTTAACTCTTTATGGCCCAACTTCTAGACAAAGTTAACCATAAAAATTTAAAAAAACAAAAACAATGAAAATACTATAAAAACGTGAAAACTTTACAAACACAGTTTCCGTAAATATATATTTAGAAAGCTATTGATTGAAGAAATGAAGTAAATAAGAATAAATTATAAGTCATTATATGAATAATTGCAATTAACAAAAGTAATAGATCCGCTTTGTACTATAAAATCGATATTTATTTAATGAAAACTAGATTGTTTATTTTAGCCATATTAAACACGTAAGAATTTCTCAGACGGACAAACATTAATGAATTAAAAGACAAAGTTTTGGAAGATTGTTTCGACTGGAACGCCATTTAAAACTTAATTTTTTTTAGCCTACACTTTTAACTGTTTAAGCTTGCCATTGATATAAACTCATTGATTCATTATGCAAAAGGAACGCTGTCACTTTTATAATAAGCTACAACTGATTAAAAACATTAAATTTCAAGTTCTTTTCAAATTCAAAAGTTCTTTTTCACCTTTCCCTTACGGTACTTGTTCGCTATCAATCATTAATACTTTTTAGATTTTGAGGGTGGTACCCCAATATTGGAATAATACATGACATGTATCATTTTACTTTTTACCTTAAATTTTTTGAATATACTTTACAGGACTGCATATGGGTTAATTTATATTACCTTCTTTGGTTTTTGGTTTTTGAGCATACTATGTATAAGTGTTAAGGTAATCTAGGCCGCTTTTGCTCGCCACTACTCACGGCTTCTCGATTGATTTTTTATCTAGTTACTTAGATGGTTCAGTTCACTAGTTTAAGAAAAATTTTAATTGGAAAACAATTAAAATTTGTTTAAATTCATTAAAACTCTTTTACGATTAGAAAAATTATAAGCTATACTTTTTGGCTTTATAATATTTCGTTTTACAAACGTTCTTTATGTTATTAATGTTGAGGTATTCCTTTAATGTATTAAAAAGATTTAATTTAACGGCGAATAATGGGATTTGAACCCATGACATTTAGAATCACAATCTAATACTCTAACCTAACTGAGTTATATTCGCCAAAGTTTAGATGAAATCATTGTAGGAAGGTTGTCTTAATGGGTAAATACGTAATAAAAGGAAAAGCTTAGTTTTAATGTTACAAAAAAGGGCTGCAGTCATTCTTAATAACATATGCCTGAACTTTCAAACTGAACAATACACCAATTAAATAAAACTAATGATAAACAAATGAAATGTTAAAAAAAAGACGAGCAAAAATAACACACGAAATTTATATATTTAAATACAAGAGAAATCTTTATAATGAGATTTTGCGTGTCGCTTTTGCCGACGCTTGCCCTATCCTCTCTGATTGGAAGTATAATACTCAAGAGATCAGAAAAATATACTCGCCATTGGAACACACTCCCTTTTTGAAAAAATAACATTACAATTCTTAAATAAAACAAAGATTTAATTTTTTCTAAGTATCTTATCGAAACTATCGAACCCTTGCCTACCGTTAACCTTACTCTAGTAGAAGTTCTAAAGCAGTTGTTAAAAAAATCGGCACCTTGTCTAAAATAAATTCGAAATTGGTTTAAACTTTAATTTCGGAAAAACTACAGTTTAAGATGCTTGCAAAATCGGTCAATTGCTTGAAATTACAAGTGATACATTATAAAATTTTAACAATCATTTTACGGAGTGCTTATCAAGTAAAGACTTTTGAGGATGTATGTTTGTAAGTGTCCAATTTGCCACTGTGGTCGCATGATATAAGAGTTGGTGGTATGCTATAGTTTTCTAGAATCAAACATTTTCTAGTGTATTATGCGGGTTTTCCACTAAAATTTAATGGCATTGGATGTTTTTACTAAGCTTAAGTAGACTTGAACTACTGACCTCACGCTTATCAGGCGTATGCTCTAACCAACTGAGCTACAAGCTTTCAATTGATAAATTTGTGGTATTTCGTTTTATGCATAAGAGGAGGTATTGAGGAAATAGCTTAGGAACGAATAACAGGGTATGAACCCATGACATTTAGCATGATAATCTAATACTCTAATCTAACTGAGTTATATTCGTTAAACTTCAAATGAAAGTATTTAGTGAAGATTAATAGCATCGTTGAGATAAATACAAGTTAATATAGTAAAAACATACGCTTGAATTAAGGCTACCCCTAACTCTAAGCCCATTAATAACACTAAAATTAACAAAGGTATAATGTGGAAAACAGCTAAAAAATCTTCTAATAATAGCATACTCCAAGAAAAACCTACAATTACTTTTAGTAAAGTATGCCCGGCCATTAAATTTGCAAATAGTCGAACCCCTAAACTAATAGGTTTGAAAATGTATGATAACAGTTCAATAGGGACTAATAATAAAGCTAAACCGAATGAAGTATTAGAAGGAATGAACAAAGACAACATATGAAATTTATGTGTTTGAATACATATTATGTTTATACCAATAAAAATTGAAAAAGACAAACTGAACGTAACAATAAGGTGACTTGTTGTTGTAAAACTGTACGGAATTAACCCAATTAAATTACTAAACAAAACGAAGGTGAAAACAACAGAAATGAAAGGAAAATATTTTTCTCCATCTTTGTTGATATTGTCAAATAATAATTGTGATGATGCTTCATACAGTGTCTCTACTAACACCTGTCATGTACTTGGTATGAAAAAAAAACTGGTTTCCTTTAAATAACTAGAATTTGAACTGAAAAGAGTAACGATTGCGCCAAAAAATAACAAAACTAAAAAATTTACCAATACTAAATTAGTAATTGAAAAATCAAGACAAAACAATTTGATAGAAAATAATAAAATAATTTGAAACTGTTCTAAAGGGGTATGTAACATAATTTTTAGCACTTTAAGTTTTTTTTGATAGAAAATTTACCTATAATAAATTAAAAAAACTGGATTCTTATACTAATCGCGCAAATTTAGGGGCAAAAAAATATAAATAATACTCAATATTCAGCTTTTATCGCTGCAACACTAACCCAACAGGATCTTAATACAAATATTTTAAAGTTAAAAGACCCTTCTTAATCTCAGCTAACGCTTGCCCACTATTACAATTGCAATCCTTTAATTGGGCTTGTTGTGAATCTCGACCAAAAAAGATGTGTCTTTGGTCGTATCTAACCCCTACAACAATATTAAGACGTATAAGATGATAGGTTTCGTGCAAAAATTTTGAAAAATGTTTCTCTGTGTGCTTTAGCCAAACGAAGACAGCATCAACCAGCCTTACGTTTTTTTTGGTGAAGCCAAGATGGGACAGCACCTGTGGGTTTGCCTGCATCCCAAATTGGTCAAACAAAACTTAGGATGCATTAACCTTGCAGAACAGACTCACCTTTCTCAAGAATCTTGAAATTCTTACCAAAAGCCCTTTTCAATGTAAGCGGTGTAAACTTTATGCGTAAGAAGCCGTGAAATCGGCCTGATCCCCGCGATTAATACTAAAACGTTGAAAAAACCTACAATTTTTTTTAATAAAATACCCACAGCCTTTAAGTTTACAAGTAGCCTAATAAGGTTTGAAAATATATAATAATGGTTAAATAGTAACTAATAATGACGCTAAACCGAATGAAGTGATAGGAAAGATGAACAAAGACGACGTATGCAATTTGTGTGTTTGAATCATGGAAGAATTGAAAAAAACAAACTGGGCATAACAATGACGTGAACTGTTGTCATAAAACTGTACGGATTTGACCCAATTAAATTACTAAACAAAACGGAAATTACAACAACAAAAATAAAAAAATTACCAATGCTAAATTAATAATTGAAAAATCAAAACAAAACAATTTGAAGCTGTTCTAAAAGAATATATGACAAGAAAAAGAGGGCTTGATGAGGAAGTGTCTGATATATATCTAAGTAAAACTAAAAGACTGCGTTATCAGTTAGCCCTGTTTGAAATAACCGCACTTCCATACCAATACCAACAGCCACCCCCTTTTTGATACATCACTAAGTAGATAAATATGATAACCTATCGCTACCTCCCCAACATAAAAAATTTAAGCCCTTAAATTGAAGAACGTTATTACTCTGTCATGAGAAAGCCTAACATTTTTTTGAAAGAAAAACCTTCTTGCACACCCTACAAGCTCCCAGGCAATAAAACCTAAATGGTATTTAATACACATCTTTTCTTACTACGAGATATCTCTCGTAAATAAAATATTAGATTGATAATCTATAAAATTTTATTTGAACACACCTGAAGTGTTATCTTTTGCCGTGCGAGGCTCTTCCATCCCTAACTGAAAGATTTAATGGTAACCCAACCTCGCACCTGTCCTCAGGCAAATCAATGCCAAGCCTCTTGACCTATTTTTGGCTCAATTGAACCTAGTACCCCCCCCCTCCCATTTTTGTTGACCTCAACCAAATACAATACTTAATTCCGAGCCCGTATAAGGAGGCAGGCCCCCATCAAAACCCTGCTTCAACTTCCAATATAGTTTGAAAACACATAAAGACAATTTCATCACTTTGTGCTTAACCACACTAGTGATTAATAGAAAAGACTCGGAAAAAATGAAAGAAAAATAACCAAGACTCCATCATTTTGTCAAAGACCATAAATTAAAAACCGCTGAACAAAAGCGCGACCTATCGATTGAACCTATATTACCTAACCTACTTGCACCCAATTTACACAATCAAGTATGTTAATCGACTATACTTAGATATCTGGGTAAGCTTGCCATCTTCTCAACTAAAAAGCACACCCTGATCGCACTAACCCCAAAGTGTCGCGCAATAACGCGTCTGAAAAGTTGTGGAAACGCAAAAACCCCAAAGGGTATCTTTCCGTTTCCTTTGGCGAAACACTAATCGTGTCAAAATCTCCCTAGTAAAACCATTCGAAGCGCAAAAGATTTAGCATGCTCAAACTTCGCTAAACGAACACTTAACTTCTCCCAAAGCATCTCATGAGAAAAAGATGCAACTTTGCGGTCTCTATTGAAAATTTAACACGGGCTTTTACACAAGAAGCCGTACTATAATCAAATACCCAGTAAGTTCGTGTTAATACTTTTTGTGAGCTTAAAAGTGTTTTTACCAATAAGCAAAACCGCAAAAAAATTTGTTAGTATAACTTTTATCAATTCTTACTCTTACATAACTAACTTTAACTAACTTTACATCAACTAATCTTACATAGCTTTACATCAACTAATCTTACATAGCTTTACATCAACTAATCTTAACAAATGATAAATAATAAATAATT
>Ga0209279_10000455_pt1 | contig 26980 bp, 18 predicted proteins | sample CoawatmetaG00DNA_3_FD_187508 | JGI IMG/M metagenome (GOLD analysis project Ga0209279, IMG submission 187508) | Marine microbial communities from the West Antarctic Peninsula - Coastal water metaG006-DNA (SPAdes) (version 2) | ecosystem: Environmental > Aquatic > Marine > Coastal ... | reverse complement strand
ACCCTATGTCACCCCAATTATATAAAATTGGAGGAGCCAAAAGATTTTCCTTATTACCATCATTGCCTTCGTTTGAGTTTAAAGAGAAATATAATCAAATGTTAGACAATAAAAAATATAATGATCGTTGGTTCTCATCAACTATTACTTTTGATGCAAGATGTGTAATAATTTCAAAACAATTAAGAACCCTTGAAGATAATTATAATAGAAGTATCAGTATGCAAAATCTAGATAGGACATTTGCCCCCTCTTTTTTTGATAGATTTGATCAAAATTCAATCAGTAACTTAACAAAACTACTGGACAATGATAAAAGTACAGAAGCAATTTTAGTATTAAAAATCAAAAGACAAAAAGCAAAACATGAATTTGATACTATAAAATTACAAAATAAAATTATCAAAACTATGTTAAAACAAAATAACGCACTGCTGAGAAAAATGCCAGCAGAAAATGACAGGGCAGCGGTTCTGGAGTCGTCTTTGGACGGAACATTGGTTAGAGGGAGGGATGATGTAACCGGATATAATTTTCCTAATAGTGAGGTAAAGTTGAATGGAAGCGTTCAATTTAGCGACGAAAATGACACATTAAAGGTTATTAATAACACTACAGGAAAATCTAAAATATTTAATCGTCGTGATAAGAAAAATCGTGAAAATCATAAAGAAAGAGATATAATAGGAGGTGCAGTGCAGGAGGAGGAGGTAAGCGATGACACCAACAAAATATGTGAGAATGTTAATATGGAACATACCAAATATGGATATTCTATTAAATGCATTGATAAAGATGATAATATGACTAATAGCATTAAAATCGGTGATGAATCTGGCGAAAAAATGTATAAGGAATACAGAAAAGACGAAGTTAATAAATATAAAAAGGGGTTTGTGAAGAAAATGAAAAGATTTGAAAAGAATTGTAAAGAAATGAACATTGCTGGTGATATTCTGAAAATTGCCCCTAAACTTGAAAATCAGATTAATACACTAATCGAGTCAGCACAAAATACAAATAAGACTGATAACAATACAGAATTCATAAAAAATCTTGAAGAATTAAAGGATGCATTGTACGATAATGTAGAAACACTTTCTGATAAACAGAGTAATTATACACCTGAAATTGACGAAACTATAGTTTATGCTATGGTTAATAATTTTCACTCGGATATTCTTACAGAGTATGCTAATAATTGTCCAGGTAAAAATGTTGGTACAATCGTTAAACAAATAAAAGAATCTATTAAGCTTTATGAACAACCAGGGAAAAATTTGAATGAGGAACTGACAAATGCTAAAAAATTATTGAACGATATAGATAATGAGAGTAACAAAACAAAATTGTCGCGTAATACGGAATTCGCTATTGCTTTAGCTTATAGAAAATATCGCGACGAAAACGTAAATGACGATGATGACCAACAAGCAATCTATGATGACAAACTGAAAGAGATAATAGACATCAAGAAGAGATTGACTAAATTGAGGAGCAAAATATTTTCAAATGATAAAATTAGGCGTAAAATAGAAACATTGGAAACAGAATTAATTAAAGGTGAAGATGAGTTACATACAATAATATATACTTGTAACAATTGTATTATTAAAGATAGACGAGACGACGTTTATAAAGAATTAGAAGGTGACCCAAATAACGAAAGATATACAAGTAAAATAAGAGACAAGAATGTATTTGGTTCATCGCTAGGAATAAGGTCTAAACTCAAAGTGTATAATATTGGTGTTAAAAACATTTACGATTTCAATGATGCATTCCATAAGTTCCGTCGTGGAATTAATAACATGAGTAAATTAGAGGGAAACGAAGACACATTATACAAGGCCGCTATTCCTTTTTTATATGAAGATAAAATACGCATTGCGTTAATAGAAAATAATACAGAGGACCTGAAAACGAATGTTTATTTCTTAGATAAAAAAATATTAAATGGTGATTACGGTGACAATGCTGGAGGCGATGCTTTAAAATCAACGTTATATAATTATGAGAGTAATCTGAGGAAACAATTTGATATCGCCAGAAAAAAGGTAGGGGATATTAAAGATAAAGAATACAAGAAAATTGAAGAACAATTCAATAAAGAAATAGATTTCGGATTTTTAGTTTCTGTTCAAAATGCCCTAGAATTATTGAAAGCGAAAAGCATTGAAGGAATACCGGATGGATTTGTCTTTGGTAAGGATGATTGGACAAAATCCCCCAACTCAACGACAGTGACAATTAATACAGATAATTTGAATAGGATTATTGAAACAATATTAAATCTTTCCAAAATCAAAGTTAAAAATATTAAAAATAAAATTTACGATAAGAATCATTTGGAACTTCCTTCGGTGTTACAAGGAACAAATATGTGGTTTTTTATGAGACAGAGTTCGCGCGAACCAGAGCAAAAACTAATATATTTACGAGATAAGAAAGAATTACTTTTCAAGGCGTCGTTTAATATTGTTAAAATTATAGAGTATTATAAAAATTCTGCATATACGGATAAATTAAAAGAGGCGCTTGCGAATGAGGACATCATATGGGCTAGAAAGAATCTAAGCGTATATAATTTGATTAAGAATGAGCATACTCGTTTAATAAATCAACTGAAAGAATACGGAAAGAGATTAGGCAGTGGAGGTGATTTCTTTAATAAATATACGGCAACACTTCGTAAGACAAAAAGCAGAATTGCTAATTTTAATTCTGCCGAAAACTCTAAAAACGTTATAATTGCTAGAACCACCATTGGTGGTCACAGACCCATCTCAACCGACGATATTAAAGATAATGGTGGTAAACTGGCTGTAAGAGGGCGTCAGCCATTATACGATTTAACTGCTGATAATTTATTGAACATTGAGCGTTATTTAGGTGTGTATAGTGATAAACTGCCAAGTACTAAAACGAGAGAAGATGAATTCAGTAAATACGGTGAATTGGTTAATGCGTATAAAGAGCTGGCTATGGATGATGAAAACAAGCAAGATCCTGACCTCGACCCTGACCCCGAGCCTCACCCTGACCCATGGACTGGATATAATGTAGATAAACAATTTCAATATAATAAGTTACCACAAGACATTAAAGAAGTGATGGAGTTTTGGAGACGTAAATATTACGAAAAAGAACCAATTGAATTGAACGAGAATGTTATTGACGCAGGACTTGACGCAAGGAAGGCAACCTGGATTAAAAATGATAATGGTAATTGTAATGATTTATTGGAATGGGAGAACGATACATTCCAACAATTTATTAGCGAGCATGGTAAAACGTGTCTTGAAAAACAGAGAAAGGATAGATTAAACACTATAACAAAAAATAGTGGATGCGGTAATTTCAGCATACTCTATAACAGCGTTAGCGCGAAAGACTACGATAATACGCTTAAGAAATTATTGCCATTTATGGAAAAGTGTAATACAGAAAACCAATATGATAAAGTTGATAAAAAATTACCGAAAGTTGAAAAGTCCAATGGTAAATCACAGGATGATATTGAAGGAAAGATAACTAATGCAAAGTCAGGAGTACAAGTTACCAGTCGCGATTTAGGCAACCAGGGAGAGCTCATATTTAGACTTAAATTTGATAAGAGTAATGCAGCAACGGATATGGTCGGAGACTTGGGAACGAATAATCGGTATTATTGGAAGGAGCTTCAATCTGTCTTAGATAAAATGAATGCTGAGACCCCAGACACACCAGATAATAACAGTGTCAATTATATTGTAACAGAACCTCCTCCTGATAATGCGGTCAATAATAGCATCACTGGAGAAGCCGCGCCACTGGAACCGACACCTGCACAAGCACAAACACCTGCACCAGATGAACCGGCATCAGATGAACCGACACCGGCGCCACCAGTAGATTCTGATAAAGCGGCGAAAGAACCAGCAGCTGCAGATAAAAAAGCATCGGACGCACAGATGATAGAAAATTCAAAGGAAAAAAAGAAGGGGGGGGGAACGACATTTGAGACCTCACTGATACCGCTGATAACGAGGTGGCTGGCTGGTACGGGCGGCTCTACTAACCGGAGATATTCCTTCAAGAAGTTACCCAAACACAAGAGGGCGAATAAAACGAACAAGACACAGGCAAAACGAGGCAAACGATTAAATCGCAGTAAAAAAATGAGTCGGTAGTGTATGAAGCACAATATTTCGGTAACAGAAACTGCACTAAATAAATTAGGATCTATTTTAAAAGAGCACAATAAATCAGTAATACGATTTTCAGTAAAAGGTGGTGGTTGTAATGGATTTAATTATCAATTAAAACCAACAAATAAAGCGGCGGAAAAATTAGACGAGGTGGTAAAGATAGATAATGTTGAGATCCATGTGTGTAATAGTAGCGTAATGCATTTATTAGGAACACTAATAGACTGGACTGAGGATATGATGGACCAAGGGTTTAAATTTGAAAATCCAATGGCACAATCAAAGTGTGGATGTGGAACGTCTTTTAGTAGTAAGGCGTTATAAAACTAAATTTTAAAATTGAAATATATTATTTATAGTTGTAAATAATATATAAAATTACAATGTTAACTACTTCTCCTGAGATTACTACAAAACATATGATGAATATTCCTAATGAACGCGCATCAACGTTCACACTATAAGGCATAGAGACCCAAGTGGCGAGCAAACAGGATATGGTGCGAACCTGCAAATATCTAAGTCCAAATACAACCGACGTCTATAATACGTGGATTGTCGTGGCGGATGGACACGGAGTCGGGAATATAATCGATACATTGAAGAAGGCCGACTGGAATGCTATTATGGAGAGCGAAAACACAATGGCGCTCATATACAAAATGATTGGAACTTTGAAAAATACCATTTGTGATGGAACAACCTTGTCTGTGGTTAAGATTACCCCCGAAGGCATAAAATGTTGGTGGATTGGCGACTCAGAAATAAGGATATTCCGAGATGAAAAAAGTTTTTGGAAAAGCAATAATCATAACAGCGAAAATAATAAGGAAATGGCGCGCATACGGAATAAATGCATCCAAACCGAGCCGGTGTGGAGTCTATCGGTGCTAGACGAAGAATGTCTTTCAATGAAGCGTTCTCATTATTTCCATCATAAAATTAACGACGGAATTGAAAAACTGGCAATGTCTAGAGCATTAGGGCATAACAACGAGATTTACCCCTTTGTTGAATCGCAATTTATCTCATTTGAGAAACATAAAAAGTATTCGTGGAAAATTATTGTGGCGAGCGATGGATTATGGGATGTAATATGTGATCGCGACACTCCTCTTCTGGCGTGCCCAAAAACAACAACAAAGTCTCTTACCGACCTCGCATTAAATCGCTGGATGAAAAACTGGATTTATGTGGAACCGACGAACACGCGTCCACTAACAGCTATTAAAATGGATAAAACGCACATGAAAGATAAAATCCTGGGAGGTGGAGATGATATCGGGATTGCCGTATGGAGCGATTGTAGATAATTACAAATGAGGTATGTATTGTATTGTGTTGTTCTCGTACATTGTAACTTTGAACGCGTCGTTATACCCCTCTACATATATGGTGTCTCCATTATATAGCGAGTCGCAGCCATATTCGCTTGTTCCGCTTTTACCTTTGTGAGTAATAGGCAGCTTAATCATATTATTTTTATCGGTCATTGTGTAATAGTTCCATTTATCGCGGCTAGTAATTAGAGGTTTTCCCATTAAAGGTAGTATATTCTCTCCATCACCGTTTAACCTAGTGAGAATACCAACCTGTCTATAGGATGTATTAACTCCTTGCGTAGGTATATTGATGGGAGTTCCGCGAGGGTCAAGATTGCCTATGGGATTTACTCTATTGTCTTTGAGTGGGGCGTTGTAAGGGTTCATCAGAACATCGCTTTCTAGATTAGAAAAACCATAGCCTGGCTGTGGAAATATTCCCGTAGAATGTTGTTGCTCCTTAATAATTATATTATTAGTGCGCGTTTTCATATTAATAAATACTAATACGCCGCACACAATTAACAACGCAAATATAATAGTTATATTTTCAATACATATTACTCCTGGAGGACACCGCTTAGGCATTATATAATAATGTTTTATAAAGTTTTATAAAGTTTTAAGTTATTTGCTAATTAGCCCATCATGTCGGAATCAGCCATTTTCTTTATTCTCTTTTCAATACCGCCAAGATTTAGTCCAGCCATTTTGTCCATCATACCTTCAGCAACACCAAGCATAGGTTCTAATCTGTCTATGTTTTTCATTAATTTATCCTGCTGACTGGCCAGATTCTGTGTCTCCGAAGACATTTTGTCAATGGCGCCAGAATCTAGAAGTTTATCGAGATTATCGTATGCGGCTTCTATTGTGCCCGCCGGATCTAATTTCGGTTTTTTTCCATTAGGAGGTACATCAGCTGGTTTAAGAGACGGCATCCCCTCTTTTTTACCCTTCTTTTTCTTCTCTCCCTCTTCGTGACCCATACCTTCCTTATCCTCTTCCTCATCGTCCTCATCACTCTTGCTCTCCATCCCCTCCTTAATACGAACGCCTAGAATTGAGCCCGCATACACGTTAGTGACCACGATGGCGGTTAGTAAAACAATAATCATATTCTTTGTGAAAAAGGTTGTTAAAAATCCAACCAGCACAAATAACATTACTGCCTCCGTCTGACGCATCATTAAATAACCGAATGTGTTAACCGACGCTATAAAAAGGACGAAATACAGAAAGTTCTTATTTTTTAAAAGAGATTTTAATTTCATTATATAGTTATAATAGAAAATATTGAAATATATTTTATATATATATCTCTTCTAAAGAATGGTTTTTAAATTAGCAATATGCGAATTACATACTCCTGATTTACATAAGTATATGGGATTAACTGATGTTGAAATATCTTCCCATTATATGGTGACCTCTACACTGACTCCCGAAGAGTTTTATAACAACATATATAAAGATGAAATTGGAATATTGAAAGAATGTTATCTAATGTGGTTAAGTCAATCGGCAATAGTTGGAAATAATATTGTGCATCCGTTAATTCGTAATTATCTTGGAATTATTGATAGCGAAAACTATATTAAACTGGACATCGTAAAGATTAATTATTATGGGGAGGTAGAACTCGTTGCAACAATAAAAACCTTTTGGTTGCGATTAATACAACGCAAATGGAAGCGAATATACAAAGAGCGCACTCATATTATAAACAGGCGAATGCGGTTTGGTTCGTTACGACAGAGAGAAAAGACAGGTAAATGGCGGAACGACACAAAAACACTTCCATACTATTCCTTCTAAATATATTATCATTGCTTATTCCGTTTTGTCCCTTTAATATTTCGCCGACGTTTAGTTTTTCTAATAGCCCGCTTTCTAGAACCGCCGTATTTTGTCTTTGAATGTTTCCTTGTGGTCTTTTTCCGTTTTCTATAACGATACCCTCCCATTTGTAAAGATGGCATATTATTATAGTGAAATATTATTTATCAATAATGCGATTTATGTCGTTGCGTATTTTCTGCATTTCGCGGATTAAAAGGTGCTTGTCGTTCATACACTCGTTCTGTAACGTTGGAGATAATTCTTCGTTATCTTTCACACTCTCAATGTAGTCCATAAGCTTTTCAAGCGCGTCATATTGTTGCTCCATTTCCTTTTCCTTTTCGTCATAGTGTATTGTTAATCCATCCAACACTTCCTTTAGGTTGGGATTATGAACACTGTTATCCTTAATTTTTTTATACTGATTGCGTAGTAAATCATCTTGTATATCATGTTCATTCTTAACAGCCATCGCCATTTTATCTTCGTTTGCTAAAATAGTTGATAGTTCCTTCATAATATAGTATTATTAGAATAAAATATTAATTTATGACGAAAATAAGTAATAGCGTTGATGATAATTACTATTTACTAGATTCATAAGTAAATAGTATAATCTATATAAAAAATCTAAGCTAATAATATTTAGGATGTCCAAACAACAAAACGAACCCTTGCTCGTGGAAGACGAAAGTAGATACGTAATGTTCCCAATACAAGACCAAAGTATATGGGATATGTATAAAAAACAAGTTGATTGTTTTTGGAGAGCAGAGGAAATTGATTTGTCGAAGGACTTAGCCAGTTGGGAGACGCTAACGGATGATGAAAAATACTTTATTAAAATGATCATCGCTTTTTTCGCCGCGTCGGACGGCATTGTATTGGAGAATTTGGGAATTCGCTTCATGTCCGAGGTCCAATTGTCGGAGGCGCGCGCGTTCTATGGATTTCAGATCGCAATGGAGAATATTCATTCGGAGGTTTATTCGCTATTGATTGACACGTATGTCAAGGATGAGACCGAGAAGGATTCGCTGTTTAATGCGATAGAGAATTTTCCGTGTATTAGAAAGAAGGCCGATTGGGCGATCAAATGGATTAATGATAAGCGGTCGTCGTTTGCAACCCGATTAATTGCCTTTGCGTGTGTAGAGGGAATTTTCTTCTCGGGCGCGTTTTGTTCTATATATTGGTTGAAGAAGCGCGGAAAGATGCCGGGACTCACCTTTTCAAACGAGCTAATATCGCGCGACGAGGCTCTTCACACCGAATTTGCGGTGCTATTATATAGCAAGCTAGCAAAGAAGTTGCCTAAGAAAAAGGTTGTGGAAATGATACAGGAGGCGGTAGAGATAGAGAAGGAGTTCATTTGCGAGGCGCTGCCGTGCAGGTTAATCTCTATGAATTCCAAACTAATGTCGCAGTACATTGAATTTGTGGCTGACCGACTGTTAGTGCAACTGGGTTATGATAAGGTATATAACGCTACGTGTCCGTTTGATTTTATGGAGCAGATATCGGTTGAGGGGAAGACGAATTTCTTTGAGAAGCGCGTTGGCGAATACGCTTTAGCCAATAAGGAGAAGGACGAAACCACCTTTGATTTTAATGACTGCGAATTCTAATTAATAAGTAATAATTAAAATAACTATCATTTTATGAATTTAAAAATTATTAAATTAGTAAATTCATATATATAACAATGCCTAATGTATTAGAAAGAAATAAATGGATTCTAGATTATGCATTACAGGCATCCCAAACAATTGGTCCGCAAGGTTCAATAGGTAATACGGGAATTATAGGACCAACCGGACCATCAGGCGGACCTATAGGACCAACCGGACCATCCGGCGGACCTATAGGACCACAAGGTTTTACGGGTGTGCCGGGGACGCGTGGTCCAACCGGGCCATCTGGAGGTCCTATAGGACCTAGAGGCGATACTGGATTTAGAGGACCATTCGGTCATACTGGCTTCACCGGCCCTATTGGGCAAACAGGTCCAACCGGTATTATTGGAATGACTGGTCCAATAGGTTTACTTGGACCAACTGGCGTGACAGGGTCTCGTGGATTCACGGGTCCAATAGGTAATACTGGTAAGCAGGGTATTCAAGGCATACAAGGCAATACGGGTGATATTGGTATTCAAGGTATCACCGGACCCGGCGGTAGTGCTAATCACGAGGTAAGATTTTATAGCATATTTGATTCCGAGAGCGCCGAAGGAACGATTGCGGGTATAACGGGTCCTACAGGAACTACACCGTGGATTAATAGACAATTAGTAGACTTGCGGTCAGGAGATATTTTATTTCACGACGTTCGTGTGAGTGGATATATTCGCGAAGATTACGATTTTGATTGGCCTCGTGGAGGACATAAGTGGATATTGAGTCGCTCTGGTAAAGATAATGCGGATAAGAATACTCCAATCGATTGGTATTGGGATGATATCAATACCCTCTCAGATAAGGAATTTAAACACACCTTCAATACACAAGGCGACCACGAAGAATCAACATATTCAATGACCGAAACCATAACCGAAGACGTTAGTTTTAATAGCTGGCGATGCGATTTTAGTGGAATTGGTGGTGTTAATAATATAGATGATAAACTAACATGGACTATATCTAAGATTAGCAGTAGTAATTATTGGGCTCCCGGAAAAGATATTACGATAGACGTTGATATATTAGGGAAATTAAATGTGGGTGGTAAAGATACAGAGGCAATAAACCAGTCAAGCGCCCTAGATGTAACCGGCGATGTGACTATAAGCGGAAATCTAAATGTGGATGGACTTCAATTAAATCAGGAGATTAAATTTATGAAGGTTGTAGATAATTCATCTGCAACTAATGAACATATGGACAATGTTACGACAAAAACCCCATGGATTGCACACAACCCATTCTATTTTGGCGAAGGGTCTATATTATTTCACAACATAAAGGTGAGTGGATATATATCAAAGACCGACAACTTTAATTGGCCTCAATACGGTCATAATTTTATATTCCGGCGTTCTACGAAAGAAAACGCGGATAAGAATACTCCAACCGATTGGTATTGGGATTTCAGTAATAACATTACTGATAAGAAATTCAAACATACATTTAACACTCAGGGAGAACACGAAGAGTCAACCTATTCTATGACCGAGACAATTCCATATGAGGTGTCTTACAATAGCTGGCGGTGCGACATAGATGGCGGTGGTGGATTAAATGATAAGGACGATAAACTGACTTGGACGATCACACGTCTTACGGCAATTCCGTATTTCACACCAATTAAAGAGAATTCATTAATTAATTACGATGTAAGTAGTAACGGTCTAAGTTCGTTCAATGATGTGTCTGTTAATAATATATCTATTATTGGGGATATTTCTAGTCAAAAAATAACAGATTTAAGTAATTTATTAACAAGATTAATTGTCATAAATAATTTATCTACTAATTAGATAATATTATAAATATTGCGTGGAATAAATTACACAACCTTATTACATTTACAGATTAATCATTTTAATATTACCTAATGTTATATTAAAATGAGTGGAAGACAAACTAATATCCCAGCTAGAAGAGTTTCATCTGGAACTACTAGTGAAAGAAATACGGAGATTACAGACCCTTCATATGGACATATTAGATATAATACAGACGAACATTATTTAGAAATATATCATCGTGATAGTTGGAAGGATTTGGTCACTAATAATCGTGAAATCATTGATATTAGTGGTATTATATCAGGGACCGATGCATCTCTAGTTTATTTAAAGATACGTGATGGTTCATATACGAATATATTGGATGTTTCAAATCAATTGCTCGTTCGCGGTGACGTATCGTTTAATTCAAAAATGATAGTGGTTGATGCTTCATTTATTAATGATATATATATCGGAAAAGATGTAATTGTGGAAGGTGATATTTCGGTTAATACCTCAATTAGTGTGTTAGATGCTTCATTTCAGAACGACGTTGATATTCATCGCGAATTAACCGTAATGGGCGATGTGTCGTTTAATAAGTATTTTGATGCGAGAGACGGGTCGTTCCATAATGCGGTTGATATTTACGGTAAACTTACAGTTGTAGACGACGTGTCTCTTAATAAATTTTTATCGGTGAAAGACGCTTCCTTTCAGAACGACGTAGATATTCACGGAGAACTTCAAGTTATGCGCGATGTCTCTTTTAATAGTAGGTTATACGCAGTAGACGCTTCGTTTCGCGGCGATCTAGAAATAGAACAAAATCTAGAGGTTCATAAAATTATAGTAGGTAAAGACGACGTTTCATTCAATCGTCGTCTCAAAGTGGTGGATGCTTCGTTTCATAATGATGTCTATATAAATAATGAATTGATAGTTAACGCTGATGTATCCTTCAATAAAGGGTTAAGTTGTGTCGATGCGTCATTCCTCAATAACGTAGATATTGATGGTAAATTTAAAGTAATGAACGATGCGTCCTTTAATAATAACATCACAGCAAGAGACGCGTCTTTTCACGATGACGTAGATATATATGGTGGTCTGATTGTAACGAAAGATGTTTCATTTAACAGTAAACTAACCGGAACAGATGCCTCGTTTCAAGGCGATGTAGAAATAGATACGAACCTTCTTGTATTTTGTGATGCATCGTTCAATAGTAAATTGTTAGGAGTTGATGCTTCCTTTTCTGGTGACGTAGAGATACTTCAGAAATTAACAGTGTTTGACGATGTTTCATTTAATAATGATTTCACGGCAGTAGATGCGTCTTTTCACGGTGATGTTGATGTATATAATAAACTCGTAGTAACAGATGACGTTTCTTTCAACAAGAAACTTTCTGGAGTAGACGCATCTTTCCATAGAGATGTTGATATCCACCACAAATTATTTGTGGCTAATGATGTGTCGTTTAATGCGAATCTCTCGGGCGTAGATGCTTCCTTTCAAGGTGGTGTTGATATCCATCATAAACTAAAAGTTTCTAATGATGCCTCCTTTAATATGTCTATTACTGGCGTGGACGCATCTTTTCATAGAGACGTTGATATTCATAATAAATTATTAGTGAAAGATGATGTGTCTCTTAACAAAAGCTTAAGTGTAGTTGATGCGTCATTTCATCATAATGTGGATATATATCACAGATTATTTGTCTCGGATGATGTATCGCTTAACAAAGGACTAAGTGTAGAGAGCGACACCTCGCTTAATGCGCATCTAACCGTTATGGGCGATGCCTCTTTCAATCGTAATTTGACAGCACACGATGCTTCGTTTCATGACGCGGTTGATATTGTTGGCAAACTTACGGTATTTGATGACGTTTCTTTTAATAAATACTTATCCGCACTTGACGCCTCCTTTCATAATGATGTGGATATTGTCGGAAACTTGCTAGTTAAAGATGACGCATCATTTAATAAAGAGCTGCACGCTGTAGATGCGTCATTTCACGGAGATGTAGATATGTTCCATAAATTAAACGTTTATGATGATGCCTCGTTCAGCGGAAGAATAATAGGAGTGGATGCCTCGTTTAATCGTGATGTGGAGATTGATAATATGCTGGTTGTTCATAGAGATGCCTCTTTTAACACGCACATTAGTTCGCTCGATGCCTCGTTCCAGAGAGATGTTGAAATATATAATGAACTATTTGTAGTAGGCGACGTATCATTTGACACTCATCTCAGTGTTTTGGATGCGTCGTTCCAACGAGACGTTAATATTATAGGTGAATTAGTAGTAGATAAAGACGCCTCCTTTAATAAGAGTCTTCGCGGGGCGGATGCGTCGTTTGAAAACAATGTAGAAATAGCAAATAACTTTTTAGTTAGAGGGGATGTGTCTATTAATACTATTCTACGCGTGAACGATGTCTCTGTCGGTGCTATATATGCATTAAATAATAGAGAAATATTGATAGAAGATGACTTATCGCTCAATGCAAAACTGTCTGGGACCGACGCATCGTTCAATAATATTCAGGTTCATAAGTTATTTGGGAATTCTCCAATAGAAATTGAAGACGATGTCTCTTTTAATGGAGATATAAGTTGTAACAACATCGTATTTACAGGGACAATATTCAGTTCTGATGGAACGGAGATAGGTTCTACGCTGGTGGATATTGCTCTACTAAATGATACGAATTTGGAAAAACAGTATTCAAAAATATCATGGCTAAGGTTTGATAAAAATTCCCATTTTAATCTGGATGATGGAGGTGAATCCGATTCTAGTTTTTTAAATATAACAATAGAGCATCAATCCGATATTTCATATAACACTATTGCGCCGGTCACTGGAAATACAACGACGTTTACAAATGATATTTCGGTAAATGGAAAAATAATAGGGGATATTAGCAGTAACGAGGTATATGATTTATCTGTTAATTTCCACGATCTATCCGGTAAATATTATACGCTCTCTGGTGATCTGGATGATTTCAAAAATAATGTTAAAACCAGCGATTTATCGGTAAATCGTATAGGAGCAAATAGTGGTTCAATAATAGAATTTGAATCAGATGTATCATTTAAACACGCGGTGACTATAAAGGGTGATTTGACTATTGACGGGTCGTTTAATTTTAATGAGGTAATCCAGAATATTACAACCGTAAACAACGAGCTGGTTATAAGTACGCAATTGGATATATCAAACCAGGGAACAGGACATGCGCTTGAGGTGGCTCAGTGGGGCGCAGGAGATAATAACGACGTTGCTCTATTTAATGCTGGTTCAGAGGGTGATGCGTTTGAAATAAAATCAGACGGAAAGGCAATATTTTACAAGGATGTTTCATTCAATAAAAAGATAATAGGAGATATAAGCAGCGACGAGTTTTATGACTTATCAAAGAATTTCCACGACCTCTCAATAACATACTACGAGTTGTCTGGTGTAGTCACCAAGAACGTGGTAGACATTAGTGATATGTCGGGTCTTGTATTTGATCTATCAGATAATTTTCACGACTTATCAGATTTGGTCGCGGAGCACGTGGTAGCAATAAATAACAAGCAAGATGAGATTACTACTTCAAATAGGTTAAATGCTAATTTAATTGGAGCGAATGGATATGTTTCAAACAACGAATATAAACATTTGAATGGAGTAACGAGCAATATACAAGCACAACTAACATTTAACGCAGTAGACATAAGCGACATCTCTGGTCTGGTCTTTGACCTCTCCAAGAACTTTCACGACCTCTCCGCAACTTACTACGACTTATCAGATTTGGTCGCGGAGCACGTGGTAGCAATAAATAACAAGCAAGATGAGATTACTACTTCAAATAGGTTAAATGCTACTTTAATTGGATGGAATGGATATGTTTCAAACAACGAATATCAATATTTGAATGGAGTAACGAGCAATATACAAGCACAACTAACATTTAACGCAGTAGACATAAGCGACATCTCTGGTCTGGTCTTTGACCTCTCCAAGAACTTCCACGACCTCTCCGCAACTTACTACGACTTATCAGATTTGGTCGCGGAGCACGTGGTAGACATAAGCGACATCTCTGGTCTGGTCTTTGACCTCTCCAAGAACTTCCACGACCTCTCCGCAACTTACTACGACTTATCAGATTTGGTCGCGGAGCACGTGGTAGACATAAGCGACATTTCTGGTCTGGTGTTTGACATTTCCAAGAACTTCCACGACCTCTCCGCAACTTACTACGACTTATCAGATTTGGTCGCGGAGCACGTGGTAGACATAAGCGACATTTCTGGTCGGGTGTTTGACATTTCCAAGAACTTCCACGACCTCTCCGCAACTTACTATGAGTTATCAAATAACTTTGAGGCATTTAAAACCAACGTGAAAACAAACGATTTGTCTGTTAACAATATTAGTGTGAATTCATGCAGTAATATAAGATTTTTATCGGATGTATCTTTTAATGAAACTGTTCAAATAAAAGGCGACCTAATCATAGATGGGTCATTTAATTTCAATGAAATAATCCGAAATACAACCACAGTTAATAATGAATTGCTAATCAGTACACAAGTAGATATATCTAATCATGGAACAGGACCCGCGCTTTCGGTAACACAATATGGTGATGGAGTTAATGATAATTTGGTGTTGTTGCACGCAGGAATAGACGGCTCGGCAGTAGAAATCAAAGGTGATGGTAGGACGATATTCTATAAAGATGTTTCGTTCAATCAAAAGATAATAGGAGATATAAGCAGTGACGAATTTTATGACTTATCAAAGAATTTCTACGACCTCTCGGGAACCTACTATGACTTATCCGATTTGGTCGCGGGACACGTGGTAGACATAAGCGACATCTCTGGTCTGGTCTTTGACCTCTCCAAGAACTTTCACGACCTCTCGGACACTTACTATGAGTTGTCTGGGTTAGTAACAATTAATATTAGTGATATTAGTGATATATCATATGGTCTAGATGACCTTTCTGGAAAATTCTATACTTTATCAGGCGATTATGATGCTTTCAAAGATAATGTGAAATCAACAGATGCGTCATTTAATACAATTGGTGATTTAGATATTGGGAAAATAGTATTTTCAAGCGATGTTTCGTTTAATGGTAACATAGATGCAGGTGATGCTTCATTCGGTGTAATCAGTGTAACACATATTAAAGGACATTCTCCAATCGCAATTCTAGATGATATTGTTTTACACAACAAACATTTAACCGCATCCGATGCGTCATTTGATAGTATTGGAGCCATTGACGGAAGTCTCATTTTAATTGGTGACCTATCGGTGAATGGACAAATATTCACCTCGGGTGGACTCGTTGGTGGAGGTGGTGGAAGCGGAACAGACGCTTCGTTCAACGTGATTGATGAGTTTATGGACGGGTCTGGAGTTACTTTCATAGCGGACGTCTCGATTAACACACTATTAACTGTCCCGGATGCGTCATTCAACCGAATTGCGCCGATTGATGGTAGTTTGGTTATAATAGGTGACCTTTCGGTGAATGGACAAATATTTATCTCGGGGGGTGGTGTTGGTGGTGGAATTACCTCATCACAAGCAACTGCTATAGCAACTAATTCAAACAAAGTTGGAATCACCTCATCACAAGCAACTGCTATAGCAACTAATTCAGACAAAGTTGGTATCACCTCATCACAAGCAACTGCTATAGCAACTAATTCAGACAAAGTTGGTATTACCACAGCACAAACCCAAGCGATAATAGATAATTCAGACAAACAAGACAAAATTACTTCGTCAAATAGATTAGACGCTGATTTAATAGCGAATGGCAACGTTAGTAATACAGAATTTGGTTATTTAGCTTCTGTTACCAGTAACATTCAAACTCAAATCGGTAACAAACAAGACGAGATAACCTCCTCAGATAGACTATCAGCAACTCTAATCGGTGGCAACGGTAACGTTAGTAATACAGAATTTGGTTATTTAAGACTTGTAACAAGTGATATTCAAACTCAATTCGGTGACAAACAAGATGAAATAACTACCTCAGATAGATTATCCGCAACTCTAATCGGTAGTAACGGCAATGTTAGTAATACAGAATTTGGTTATTTAGCTTCTGTTACCAGTAACATTCAAACTCAAATCGGTAACAAACAAGATGAGATAACCTCCTCAGATAGACTATCAGCAACTCTAATCGGTGGCAACGGTAACGTTAGTAATACAGAATTTGGTTATTTAGCTTCTGTAACGAGTGACATTCAAACTCAAATTAACAACACTACATCGGCAGTCTCAACCATAAATACAAATATTGAAGGTATTACTGCGAGTTCAAATGTATCCACCATAGACAATCAGGTTGTAATAAATATGGATAATACTCCTCAATTAATAATACAACGCCCTACTAGTGGAGGAGATACTTCAATGAGAATAATAGGTAAAAGAAATGGAAGCACCGGTTCACGACAAGCACAAATAGATTTTCAAAATGATGACGATGGCGTTATAAACACTTTGTGTTCTATTGTAGGGAAAGTATCGAATCACACATCTAATATTGGAGGTATGGAAATATTAAATTATACTGATGGTACAAATCCTGCAACTGCTCTTACAATGACCCAAGGTGGCAATTTTAATATTGGTGGGTCATTCCAGAATGGATATAAGGTAAAAGTAACAGGGACATTGTATGTCACAAGCACTCTCCATTACATACCACAAATAACGACATATACTTTTAATAAGGCTTCTGTAACAAATGACCTTTGGGGTAATGGTAATCGTCAAAATCAATTAGACACCACAAGAAGATCAGGTGGAGCATTCTCAACTCATAGCGATGGAATAATATATTTTTCATCAGCAGGAACATATAAAATAAAAGTTTCAGGTAATTTACAATCAATTAATTATAACGATAGACTGGCGTTTGCTATTTATTTAGTTTTATTTGATATAAGCGACAATTTGGTAACAGATTATTTTGAAAATGAAAATTATAGTTTTTTTAGTTGGATATATTCTCGTAATACCAGCGATGGGGCGCATGGAAACCTACACTTTGAGGATTATTTATATTTACCAATAGGATATAGGATACAAGTTAGAAATAAATTAGACGTAAACGGTAGGGACTTTAACGACACTCGTAATGAATCAAATTTAAATCTATATTTAAATGTTGAAATAACCAAAATATCTCCTGATAATATTTATGCGTAGAAATAAGAGATATTAATAACCCATAGTCCCAATTACAGGGAATAGTCCATGTAATTAAAAGTTAGAAAAACAAATAAGAAAAAATAAGTTTATATAAGATATAGAGAATAGGTTTGTAAAAGGGAGGGACTATTTGTCTCAGACGCTTCGTTTGATAGAATAGGTGAATATACGAGTTCCGCGGGAACAACCTTTACAAACACGATAGATGTTACTGGTAAAGTAAGAGCTACCGACGATGTGATTTCGTTTTATTCGTCATCAGACAGACGCTTAAAAACAAACATAAGAACGATAGACAACGCATCTGAAATATTAGATAGTATGAGAGGTGTTAGATTTAATTGGAATAGCACAACTCACGACTTGAATAACAATTTGTATTTGAGTAAGGGAGTGATTGGTGTAATAGCACAGGAGATTGAAGAGGTGCTACCCGAGGTCATAAAGGAGGGCCTACAGAATTTTAAAGCGGTTAGGTATGACAATATCGTCGCTGTTTTAATTGAAGGAATACACGAATTACAAAATCGCGTAAATATATTGGAAAGCGAAGTTAATGTATTAAAAAATAAATAATTTAATTTAAATAAGTGAAATTATTTATAACGAAAAATTATAAAACCAGACCCACCTTTAGCACCATAACCATTATTATATCCAACACCTCCACCCGTCGCCATACCAATCCACTCATGTTCAATATTGGTATTTTCATTCCAACCGCTTTGAGTATCCAGAGAATAACCACTTCTAGAACCAGTATTTGGACTATTGCTTTGATACCAACCATTCCATCCTTTGGTATCTGTCGCAGAGTCATGTGAAAAAGAATTTATAATCCAATTATCATTAACGTTATTCTTATTATATCTTAATGCAAAATGAAATTTATCCATAGTTGAGTCGGATAATATTTTGTAATCATTGATATTAGCGAGAAATGTACCTAGAAAAGAGTAATAATTATCATTTAATGTCTGATAATCAGCTCTCCAATTATTGTATGGTTGTGTAAATACATTTCCATTTACGTAACCTTGTCGCAATAATAAAACCCAATAATCATATGAATGTGTTTCATCATTCCATTGGGGAGGTGGATTATTCATAATATAAATTATTTACATTTAAAATAAATGATTTATATTTATTAAACTTTCTACCAATAGCAATTGTTCTCTATTTGTTTATGATTAGTTGGTTTTTCTGTTTCTTTTGGTCGGGACCAGTGTTCGTTCATGTATGCCCGTAAAACGTCTGGGCGCTCTCGCATCCAGCGGTCGCCGTATATTCCGAAATACATCTGGAGCACGCCTCCTACATATATAGCCGATTTACCCATACCATATATGGCTCCGCAAATAGGATTCCCGTAGCCGCCACACGAACATAGTGCTACATCAAACGTATCCTTGATGTCGTCAATTCTTTTCACAAATTCGGCAAATTCCAAGTTAAACTCGCGGGAATCATTGGAGCCGTGAGTCTGTGGTGGTTTGAGAAATACAAATTCGCACTCAGGAAAGAGGTCCATTCCATATATTTTCTCTCTGATGTCTATTTTCTCTTGGATGCTCTCAATGAAACTGCTGATGATAAGGATGCGTTTCCCTTTGAGAGCGAGGGTCCACGGGTCGTTCTGAATGTGGCTGTATACGTCCAGCGTCAGCGCGTCGAATTTTGGACCGGTAAAGTTGTTGACGATGAAATCCCACGAATGCGGAATGTGAACGCTCACGTTTCCCCACGGAGCCCACCAGAAATAGCGTTCGCATTGTTGGAACGCCGCTAAATAGGCCTGTGTGTAGGCACACACCGTATTTATATCCGTAATTTTGATACCCGCATTATTTTTCATAGTTGGAGCAATCTTCTGGATTTTCTCTATTTGCTCTTTATTAACCTCCTGCTTCTGAATGACCACAGCACCAATCGCAGTGAGTTCATTTTCAATACCGGCCATTCTTGGAATTATGAATGGAGTATTTGACGATACTTTGTCAGTAACGTATTCTCGCAGATTCGCATTTTCAATGATAGGATTAAATACGCCTTTTTCAAACTCATCGCCCGACTCGCTCGTCACCGGAAAGATACCGCAATATGGACCGCTTGCGCGTTCGTTCTTTCCAGCGTAGCCTCTTATAGCGGTATTGTGATTGTGGTAGCATTTTATCCACTCTGGTTCGTTGTGACAAATAAATCCAGAGAGATTAAGCAGGTATATTATTTTATTGTCGCAACCAGGCAGTCCCATCTCAATATTGAATATTTTTAATAGTTCGGGTGAAATTTTCCATTTTGAATTCCAAATCCACGTGTCCTGGCTCTCGCAACGAGGACCGAAGAGTTTGCACTCTTTCAACCGAATGCTATTATATTCGTGACGCAGAAGCGCAAATGCCTTGCGCTCTGTTACAAGCCCGCTCTCTCTAACCCGCTCAATTCCAGCATCAAAAAAAATATCGCCGTTAGAGAGAACGATGTACAAGTCCTCTTCTAGATTATTTGAATATTCAAATACGTCCTTATAGGTTAGTCGCTTTGAAATATTGATTTGCTCCACCTTGCTGTTCGTAACACCTAGCTCCTCCTCGGTGTAAATCCTCTCGTTGAGCAGAACGATGCGGTCAATTGCGTTATTATGGCAGTTGCACCGAAGAGCCAATTTTAATTCCTCGCGCCGTTCTTCGTCGTCTGGCAGATAAAACTGTTGGATAAGAACAATATTGCCTGGCGCAGACTCCGATGGGATTGTGTGCGGAGAATTATACAAATTATATTCGCTCAACCGAACTCCGTTGCTGATTTTATAGAACGACTCGCGTGGGTTATATAACCATTTTGAGATAGTATTATGAAATTCAACGACATCTGGCTTTCTAATATCAGTATTGAGGCGCGGCGTCCACGATGTGGGTAATACAAAATCCATATTAACTGTAAGTTTAGAAATGTATTTAATATGAATTATAAATAAAGTATTAAAATAAAAATAATGTAAAATGATGGTTAATATGAGTAAATAATTCACATTATAATCTTATTCATTGACCAGTTTTTCCGCTTGTAACCAATAGGTATTTTCAGTTTTGTTCCTTGTTTGCTGTTATCCCTCAAATAAAAATCCTGATCTTCAATCCGCATATTTACTTCAAATCCGGTAATATTAATCATATCACTATCAATTGTGAATTTCAACCCTTTAATATCGTCCATATTATCTGGTTTATCATACTTATATACCGACGAATCTGCCTTCGATATAAGTCTCATTGAACCATCGTCCTCTCTGTGAATGTTTTTTTTATCTGTTATCGGAAAGAATCCTGTTCTGTCTATTGAAAGCCCAGCAGCAATACACCTATCCTGAATAATATTGTCTTCGAGTCCCCAGCCCCAAAAATTAGAAAAGCCCTTTGTCTTGTCAAAATCCTTCCCCTTGATTGCGAACATACCACCCAGTGCAAATATGTATCCAAAATAATGTTCCACTACGCCATCAATCGTATCATATTTTATAATTCCATTTTCAGTTGGCCATGTATCCACGTCGTGAAAAATAAATGTGATATCTCCATATTCAGCAGGATATTTCCTTTTCATTGCCAAAAATCCAATATTTTTCATTGCTCCGCGATTGAACGGTCGCTCGTCACATTGGTGTGCGAAATATATTTCCCAATCACTCTCATATTTTAGATAGTCCGTCATTCGCTCTAAGAATCGCGAACGATGCGTAACACGATTTCTGTATGGAACTATAAATATCTTCTTTGGAGCAGACATTTATTATATTATAATATGAAAAATACAAAAATATAACTATAAATTTATAACATTACTGTTTAATATATCGGATGAGTTTTATCCATTAGCATATTTATTCAAGATTATTGACGGAATCAAACTGTCTTTCATTGTAAGGAGTTTTTTATAACATTTATTGATGGTAACTTCGCTTATCGCACTAATTGTGTTTATATTCTGTTTAGATACATTTAAATTGCACTCTTGAGCAACAAAGTATACAATCCCAGCCGCAATAGAATGAGGTGTATTTTCAGGAATGAGATTATTGTTTTGAATGCGTATTGCGATGAAACTACATAACTTGGTGAGTTCAAGATTGATATTTAGTTTGCTACAGTATCTCTCTATGAAAGAGAGCGGGGTTGTCTTACACAGAAGTGTTTTTGCGTCATTGTGAAGTTCGGTCTCTGACTCGTTGATGATTGAAATAGCATTCTTACATCCGCGCGTCGCGCTTGTGTTATCCAAATTGAATATAGTGGCTATCTCCTTAACAGTGCGAGGATACGAATTCAGACGCGACGCTATGTAGATTGATGCCGCAATAATACCATCACGATTAAGTCCTCTAAAGGTCTTTGTGTCTGATATTAATTTATGATATCGCATCGCATCGTCAATAATTAGTTTAGGGATGCCGCTTTGACTTGCTAAAATAGTAATTCGCTGAAATTCATCGTATTGTGATTTTTCCTTATATGGCATAGACTGCCACTCAGAATATCGCTTAATCTTTCTCATTTCATATGTAGCGTTCGAGTTACATATGACTTTACAACCAAAAGAGGACTCTCGCAACAGCGGATTAATTGGCGGACCTGCCCTAGTAGGATCTCCTACATTACTATCATCGGCTCCATAGTATCTCCACTCCGCACTATGATCAAGCATATCCTTGTAAATAACACCGCACAGCTTGTTTGTACAATTTAAAAATCCTTCCTCGCTAACCATAAGAACACTCTCACAACAGTCGCATATTTCGCGTTGCTTGCCCGAAGTGTAAAGACATTCAATATCCTTATCTACGATTTCGGTAGTAAAGCTATTCCACAGTTCCTTCTTATTTATCTTTTTTTTAATTTTCTTAGTTTTTTCATTCATAATGATTTTAAATATACTAATATATTTCTAATTCAATTTTATTTTATATATAATTTACATAATGGGAAATGATATATCCACACAGCAAGATAAAAGTGATTTGAGTAATATTCATAAAATAGTCAATCACATTGCTTCGGATTATATATTTACTAGTAATTTTAAAGACATGGAAAATCTAGGCGATGTGAAGTATTGTAATAATTTAGTAATATTGACGTCTCGCATTATTGAAGAAAATTTGAATGATCTGGACGTTGAATATCTTTCACAGCACATTAAAGATGGTAATGTTGTAGATGAAATGACTAAAGACAAGGTAATATATCTTAAAAAAAATAAGATTCCTAAATTAGATGTTAAGAACGAAACACAGAAAAGGCGTCTGTGTGTTGGTATAGCTAGATTCTATGTAAAGATAGCACACGTATTTGCGTCTATTTTAAAGACTATCAATCCAACAATATCATATGTTGATAACATGGGAAACGCAGGAGAAACAAGCTTGATGGATAAACATAAATTACCAGAGGATGCAGATATGAAAATGAACACCATAAGTTTATGCAGCAAGCGATTAGATACTCTAGTAAATAATAATAATTATGATATTAATAATAAGGAGGTTATTGTAAATCCGGATTATTGTAATATGAATGCTGATAAAACTAATGCTACTTTGCTTGATGAACCTGGTATGGTTGAGTTAGAGAAATTATACAACGATAAATATGATTATGATAAAGGAGGGTATATTGGAATGAGCGATTCTATGAAAAATAAGTATAAGCGCGATTTGGAAATATTCTACAAGGCGTTTTCTGATAATAGCGAGCCGTTTGATTCTAAAAAAATAAAGAAATTCAGCGATATAAAGTTGCGCGAGCATCATAAGAAAAAGGGTTGCTCAGACGGTGAAGACGGGGAGTATCTTAAAAAATACAAGGGCGAGCTGAAGGATAAATTATATGGAGACTATGCGAACCATGTAAAGAAAATGATGGATAATACCAAGAAAAATCAGGACAAACTTCTTTCTGTTATAGATAAATTGTTTGTATTTGTAAATATTACCGACGAAACCAAGAAGGATAAAAAAGTGATTATGATAAACCCAACGTTAACCGAAACAACACTGCAAAATGTAGTAGAAGAATCGCGAAGAATAATTATGAATTTGTATATAACTTGTGAAAAGGATTTCCTAAAGGGACTTGAGATATTCGAAGCGATAGTTGAAAAACAGATAAGCGACACTACAATTGAGAGAATTAATAATTTACCGATTCACCGAGAGCAAATAGCAAGGGCGAGACTCGAACACAATGAAATAGAAAAAAAAGAACGTTACGAGAAGGAACGCGGCGAGAAGGAACGTTACGAAAAGGAACGCGGCGAGAAGGAACGTTACGAAAAGGAACGTGGCGAGAAGGAACGTTACGAAAAGGAACGTGACGAGAAGGAACGCGGCGAGAAGGAACGTGGCGAAAATAACGAGATGACGAAAGATGACGATATATCTAAAAATAAGGAGAAGGATAATGATGGTAACGACGATGGCGATAATAAAGAGCCTGTTAACAAAGAAAAGGGGGATGAAGAGAAATCAATATTTGATAGAATAATGAGACGAGGTGATAATGTTGAGAATCAAGACAAAAAGGTTGACGCAGACAAAAAGGTTGATGCGAACCAAAATGTTGACGCGGACAAAAAAAAACCCGAAGACAAATCTATATTTGATGGAATAATAGGTAATAGAAATGGCAACCAAGAAAAGAAGGTGGATGATAAACCAACATTTATGAACGCGTTTATGGGTAGATAAATAATTTATTATAAATATAAATAAATTATTTGTTCTTAGATTTATCCTCAATGCGTTTGAGTAAATCATGATTGTATATAAGATTACCGGTTGGTTTGTATGATTTAATTTCCTTATATTCTTTTTTATTACCTCCAATAGGAATATTATTGGTTGAATTCAAAATGAATGAATTCGGATTAGTATCGTCCTGTTTATCCTTTTTAATTAGTTTGTTACCATATCCATCAATATTGACGCCTGTTTTTTTCTTCACTTCGTTTCTCACGTAATGAGGAATCCAGTGCTTCCATGATATCAATAGAAGATTAGGATGTGTGTATCTTAATATAAACCCATTATCTTTTAGCTTATCTATACAGAATGCAATACATGCGCCGTGGTCGTATCTCGGGACACCTATCATCATTTCTGGTATAAGATACCAACAATGCTGATTTGTGGTATGCTGTCTTGACGTTACATTAATTTTGTTGTGTATTCTTGCTAAAATCTTGTTGTATATTGAAAGTGTATTCAAATCATGTTGTTTTTTCTTCTCATATAGGTCATCAAGGTTAATCTGTAAATTATCATCAGTCTCATCTCCTAATGTAAATATTGTCTCCATAATTAACATTATTACAGAAAAAAAGATTACAATTAATACTATTAATAATAATACTATTAATAATAATAATACTATTAAATAAATAAATAGATTACTATCTAATGACTATAAAACATTTAGTTTTTAGTGGAGGTGGTCCTGCCGGCCTTGTCTTGTATGGTGCAGCAAAACAATTGAACGATGTATACTGGAATCTTAAGAATATTGAAAGTATATACGGCACCTCTATCGGTGCGTATATTGGTATTGTAATCTCTCTAGGATATGACTGGGATGTAGTTGACGACTATCTTATCAAACGTCCGTGGAATAACATTTTAAATATAGAACCGTTTACGGTAATAAATGCCTACCATACAAAGGGCGTGATCAATCAAACTTTTATAACAGAGGCAATATTGCCTTTACTAGAGGCCAAAGGATTGAATGTAGATACAACATTCAAAGAGTTATATGAATATAATAAAATAGATATACATATCTTTGCTACAAATCTTAACGGTGAGCAAATGAGCAACGTTGATATTTCTCACAAAACACATCCTGATTTGTCGGTGATTAAGGGTATTTCTATGAGTACCGCATATCCTTTCATATTTTGTCCCGTTATTGAAGACGGTAACTGTTATGTCGATGGTGGGATATTAAATAATTTTCCAATTGTTGACTGTTACAATAATAACCAATGCGATGAAAAAGAGATATTAGCTTTTAACTCATGGGCAACAACCACAACAAATAATCTTCGCGATGATTCTACATTATTCGATTATTTTATAATATTGTTCAAGAAGATAAATCGTGAAATTCGGTCAGAAACTATGGAAATTAGTAATCTAGTAAAATGCGATATAGATATAATTAAAGGATTTCAGTGCTGGATAGACACGATTGAGTCACAAGATTATAGAGAGGAACTGATAAATGCTGGTGTAGAAAAAGCCGATATATACACTCAGGGTAAGATTATAACCGGCAACGAAAATATATGCTTACCATCACAGGAACCGATAATTGGAAATAATTCTGATATTTCAAATAATCATATGATATAAATTCTAAAGCGATTTTTCAAGGAATATTTTGAGCGTATCTAAATCTGGTTTGGCGTCATATTCAATAATTTGTTTCTTATTCACAAGTTTTATCGTTGGATATCCTTCCACTTTAAATTTCTCTGCAACAGCTGTCTCCTTATCACAGTCAATCTCAATGAACTTTATCTTTGTTCCATTAACACCTGAATCACCGATCTCCTGCTTAAGAGCATTCCATATAGGAAATGCGGTTTTACAGTGAGGGCACCAAGAAGTGTAGAAAAAATACAAATCCGCATAATTATCTTCACTGCCAGTGTCTTCAATGTATTCTTTATTAGCCGCGTATTGATTGCTAAATTTAGGGCGAATATGTACAAAGTATACGTATATAGCAACACAAATGAAAAGAATAGCGCACGCTAATACAATAAGAAAATGTTTGCTAGATAATATCTTAGATAATGATGATTTCGATAGAATTTGAGCCATTATATATATTATAGAATAATAATAG
>Ga0209279_10000452_pt1 | contig 27021 bp, 49 predicted proteins | sample CoawatmetaG00DNA_3_FD_187508 | JGI IMG/M metagenome (GOLD analysis project Ga0209279, IMG submission 187508) | Marine microbial communities from the West Antarctic Peninsula - Coastal water metaG006-DNA (SPAdes) (version 2) | ecosystem: Environmental > Aquatic > Marine > Coastal ... | reverse complement strand
AATAAAAATTTAATCACGGGCTATATAAAACGACAAAGTTATTATTTCAAACTTCCAAGTAGTTGCCAAGACTACGATTCCCTCCAACTAAGGAGTATCTTATTAAATAGTGATTAGTAGCCCGTTGGAGAATCAAACTCCAATTTTACGGATGAAAACCGCATGTCCTAATCGTTAGACGAACGGGCCATTTTGAAACTAAATGTGTTATGGGGCGATTGGGTTCAACGAACTTGCAATCACAACATACAAAGGCCGATTCTTACGTGTAACCTCTCGAGTGGTGCCAGCGCAACGCCATTTAGTTTCCAATTAAATACCGAAGTACTTAATTGTTTGTCACCCTAGTAGGAATCGAACCTACCTTGTTAAGTCACTTACTTCAACCAACTACTCGTTGTTACGTACCTTGAGCCGTTACGATTGACCGTCACTTTAACCCACTTTGTGCTTTGGTAGCGAACCTAACACATATAGGATGTTATCAGTAATCATAATTGGATTCGAACCAATTGCAGCTTTACAATAATGAGTCATCCTGAATGTTACTCAACCTTTGTGAGGTGCTCCCAACCAATGGGCTTATGATTATTAAAAATATTACTAAACAACTCCCGAACATTGTCAGCGGACCAAGGATATCTCTGCATTGATATTTGGCTTACTACTCTTACGAGTTAATAATATTAAAATTGATAATGGGTACATCCACATTTAATGTACCCTAACTCAACGACCTCTGCAGTTGTGAATCTGTTTTAAAGGTTTACCTCGGTGAAGAGTTTATTATCAATATAATAAGAGAGATATTTCGGGTCTTTCAAGGTTTCTGATTGGGTGCAATTAGAGGCGTCTAGCTACTATAAACCTTTTTTCACTAATTAATTCTCTCTACTTCCCAATTACAGCTTTACTATCTCTCTAATTCTTTATTATCTGCGTAGTATCATTTCATCGCCTGTGACAGATAACTCAGTTTACTGATTACGATACATTTCAATAAACATATCTAAATCTTTTCTTATTACTGAAATTTCATCCAATGCTTTCTTAACCTCAACACCAGATGTTGTTTGTGATGTAAACTTAGTTTCTAACTTCGTTAACTTAATACCAGTTTCCTTTTCTGAAACTTCAATCATCCCTACAACAATTTTATCATAAGCCTCTTCCAACTTAACAATATCATTTTGAATATCAACATGCATATATTCCATTTGAGTATCTAAATTCTCTAATAGTTTTAATGTAATCGCAATCTCAGATTCCATCTTAGTAATCTTTGTTGAAGTTTTTACTACATTAATAATACCTACAATTATTAGTACAATTAGTACACCTAATCCAAAAGCCATTGTTTGTTCCATATCCTTTATTATTTGTTGATTGTAAATATACGAAATTAATTTGTTAATTCCTAATTTTATTTCAATTATTTTTGGTGGAGAGAGAAGGCTAGCTGGTTCTGATTTACATCAACTTCTGCTTCAATCTCTCTCTAATCCACCTCTCCGAACTTTTACTAGCTAATTCAGATTTCTGCGGAAGAGACAGGACTCGAACCTGCAAAGCTTTTACACCCGACGGATTTCAAATCCGCTTGACAACCAACTGTCCACTCTTCCTATTTCCTTATTACTTCCGTAAATATACGAAATAAATTCCGTAATTCCTAACTTTAATTTAGATATTTCCAAATCTTCTTTTAGATTGCCAAATTACTCTTTTTGTACTACCCACCATTCTTCTTTTAGAAACCAATTCATTGTAATTATCTCTTACTGAATTTAATTGTGGTCCACTATTGTTACTTGCACTCATTTTACTATTCTTTTGTTATGTGATTGTATAAGTATCACTTTCTTTTATTTTTACTCTTCTTTTTGTTCGGACGTTTTATGTTATATGTTTCTTTTAACACATATCCTATTAGGTATAAGTTACCTAGTAGTGATACTAAGGTAATTAATCCTAAAACAGCTACAATTATTATATTCATATTATTCGTGTTTTGTTACTCTCCATTATTTTTTTATATTTACTTCACCACATACTTTACATATATAGGAACTCTGATTATTTGTAGATGTATCTACATTTCCACATTTACACATAGTTTACTTATTCTAAGAACCAACTAAATGCGTTTTTGATTATTGTAACATTTACATCTCGATATATTAACCACTTCAACCATGCTATTGGCCAAAATAATAAATCGAATAATGTCCACCAAAACCCACCATGAATACTATGTCCTATTATTGCAGTTGGTATTCCAAATATAATACTTGGAAATGAAAAGTTAAATTTGTACTTACTATTATTAAAATGTGCTTTCATAATTTTATATTGAATTGATTAATATACATATTAAATCTATTGTTGTATATATAATAGAAAATGCTATATAGATTAGAAACAATAATACTTTGTATCTAAAGTTCATTTTCAACTTACCCATATTCTATTTATTGTATTTATCTCTTACCTTTTGTGAAATTGGTAATGCTTCGTTGTTTTCATCAATCCTAACAAACTTTATATTCGTAGATAGTATAATAGATTGTTTACCAGAATAAACGTTATGAGCCCTTGCTTCTAACTTTAAGGTAACCGATGTTCTACCAATAGTATCAACCTTACCATAAATCTTCAACAAATGTCCTTCCCTTGCAGGTTTCTTAAATAAACATTCATCAATTAAAACAGTAACCATACGAGGTGTATCTGCTATTTGTGTTGCTAAAGCTGCGCCAGCAGCATCACACCATGCCAAAAGTTTTCCACCAAATAGGTTTCCGTGGAATCCTAAATCACCCTTCTTAACTGGGTGAGTACTTATCAATGTCATTTGACTATAATCTTCTAATGCCATAACCACTTATAGGTTTTCCTATGTTTTATTTATTTTAAGTCAAAGTATGCATCGAAATACTTACTAAGATTCTTCTGAAGTTTTTTGTATTCATCATACCTATCCGAACGATTTGCTTCTAATTTTGCTTTATCTAAAATAACTTCTGCTCTTGTTTTAGCTTCGATTACTACATTTTGTAAAGTAAAACTACCAGAACTCCCAATATAACTTACGTTTCCTGATGATGTTAATGATATTGATGATGTATCCACTGCTCTATCTTCAAATAGTTCCTCTACATCTTGTTCAAACTCTTTTGATAAAACTAAATACCTACTCATCTTACTAATTAATACTTTTGTTTTCATAATACTTCTTTTAATTTATTTTTACGAATTTATAATGGTAACCAGCCTCAGCACCTTTTCCAAATATATCTTTCCAGTTATGCCACCAAGATTTTTTGATGATTATAATTTGATAATCTTTATAGTAAACTTCCACATCTTCTTTAGAAATTATATCATTTTTTGCTAATAAATCAAGAACTGTGTTTTTAATTGCTTGTGCGTTTTTGATATCACTATCTATGTTTACTAATTGTGAATCTAATACTCCCATTTGTTTTAAATTTAGTTTATATGAAATCGGTTCTACCTACAATTACGTAATTTAATGGTTCTCTATTACGTTGATATTGTTCCATTGAGAATTCGATATCATCTGTTTTTAATTCAACGATGTATGGTTTTGCTACACACATTTTAGTGTTTGTGATTGGTGTAATTTCTACTGAATATACTTTCATAATCTTAATATATTTTAATTGTGTTATACTGAATAGCAAATATACGAAATATTGTTTACATACACAACATTATTCATCCATTTTATCTAACAAAATGTTAGCTACTTCAATTGATATTTCGTTTTTGTTATATAAATCCCAAATTAATCTCCTCATATTGCCATATGTCCTAATTTTTCATGTAATCGTTTCATATGTTTACAAGGTGAGTGTTTACGAAACTCCCTAGCTTTACATTCACAATCACTAATTTTGTAATCAGTAACTGTTACGTTGTAGTAAGATAGATTTCCAGTCTTTTTATTTCTACTACCCATTTCCCTATACTTCCAACTTGCCATATTATTTTTTGTTTAATCGTTCAACTGCGTTTATGATTTTATCACAATTAATTAGAGATGCATCCAACCCATTACCATCATCGTAATTTAAACTCCATCTACCATCTTGTAACATTTCAAAATCCTCTTTGAGAAATTTGATTCTATTTAGTATTTCTTTTAAATCTTTATCCATAATTAATCAAACCATTGTGAACGATTAGTCTTTATATTTTTGATACCCTCATCTGAATACTTAGGATTGTCCTTTTCCATTTCTTCAAATCTTTCTTTTATCTTTTCAAATGCAGCATCCTCATTCTTCTTACCTAACTCACCAGCTTTCTTTAACTCATCTTTGGTAAGTTCTTTACCTTGAGTTGCCGCTGATATAGATGCATATCGTTTAGTATGGTATGAACTTAATGGTTTACTGAATTGTTTTAGATGTTCGGCTTTTTGGTCTATATAATCCAAAAAATCATCAAAGTTTTCTTCACCCAACTTACTTAGTTCCTCTTCAGAAAGTTCATTATTTGGGTCGAACTCTACCATGCTTTATCAATCTCAGCAATTACTCCAATAGATTGTAACTCTTTCTTAACAGATGTAGCTGAATTACCTATATTCTTTTCAGTCAACAGCAAATCAATAGCAATTTGAGCTTTTTGTGGTGTAATGTATTGTTTTCCAATAAGTGATTTAATCTTAGCAGGTGCTTTTTCAATTATTACTAAAGAAGGAAACTTCTCATGTTGAACTGGTAATACTACTACGTTTTTGTATCTAGCTTTTTCTACTAATACTTCTACGTTTAACGGATTTGGTTTTACTTTTGTCATATCTTTATATTTTAAAGGTTTATCTTCTTAATTACTTCAGTTATCTCATCTCTACTCACCCAACCTGCAACATCATCATTACAATCGGTGAAATCTTTGGTTACCCATTTCATATCACCAGCGTTTTCCCAAACTGCTATTTCAAACGATGAATGTTCAGTTGGAGAACTTAGGTTTTCTCTAGGTGTACACAAAGGAAATCTCCCACATTGAACACTTAATGTATGGTGAGCAATTGTAGTAACCGAACTCCAGCCACCTTCATTTCTCATTTTAAATACTAAATCTTTGAATTCTTTCATTTTATTTGTTTTAAAGGGTTTAACTCTCTCACTTGATTACCCCACTAACTTACGAAATCTATTTGACATACACAAGCTTTATTTCACTTATTTTTCCAAATATCATAATCTTTTTGATTTACTTTATATCCCCAATGAATTAAGGATTGTCTTGCTCCCAATGAATATGATTCATCTGAGATATCACCACCATTTTTATGGATTTGTGTATAGATGTAATTTCTCCATCTACCATTAGGACCTGTAAAGTTTAACCATCGTTGAATCTGCCTAACATCATCTTCACATCTCCTACCCATATAATATCTACAATACCATTGAAACCAACCTCTTGGGTCAATTGGATTAATCCAACCCATCTTTTCCCACTCCTCTTGCGATTGTCCGCATTTGGTTTTAAAGTAGTTTACCTTACGAATATACTTCTTAGAGTAATAGAACTCAGTAGGCAACCCTACAAACCATTCTGGAGGGAATTCATTAGCATCTATATCTATATTCCTATCAGTTGGATGAAAATAAGTTCCACCAAATGAACCCATTTGGATTATATCTTTAGGAGTTAGATTTGGTTTAAACAATTTGTGCATCATCTATTTTATCACATAAATAAAAATTACCATCTCTAGCTCTAAGTATAGTTTCACAATGGTAGTTAGCACATACCACTTTTGCTCCAAACTCCTTTATAATAGGTTCAAATTGTTGTATAGGGAAGGTTCTCTTAACTATATACAATTCATCTCCAACTGGTAATACTTGTTTATTAAACATATTAGTTAATTGAGATATTACTCTTAGCCTCCACTATATGTGAACGGAATCCCAATACAGGCTTAATGCCGGTTACTTCTATTTCTCTATCCTTTAACATCTTTGATGTAAGAACTAATAATTCTACATCGGTTTCAGATTTTACCCAATCGGTAAATAAATACGTTAACAATTTTGATTTAATTTTCTTTATCATAATTTAAGGTTTTAAATGAATTTAGTATAATTAACTTCTTCTGCATAAGCAGCTACTTCGTATGGATGAGTTTGGTAATCATAACCCATATCATAATATCGTTTCATCCAAGATGGTGATTGTAGATAGTGTTGGTATTCATGAACTAATGTTTGAACAATGTGTTTTCTACTAACCATATTAGGATAGTAAACAACAATACTATTATCAATCCTATCATACTCAGCATGACAACCGGATTCAGTTCCCTCAGCCTCAGGCTCACCACTATATCTAGCATAGATATTATAATGAGTTTCTACATATGGAGTTTCATTAGGATTAAACTTAGAGAATCCATAATACTTTTCTATCTTTGGATAAACTTCTTTAATAATCCTTTGTACAGTTTCTAATTTCATTTATTTTCGTTTATGGGGTTCAACTCTCTCACTCACTAACTATACAAACATACGAAATATATTTGATATACACAAGCGTTTTCTTAATTATTTATCTAAATAGTTTAATAATCGATTTATAAAGATATAAAAAACCACTAACACAATAATCATTTTTATAGCTAATATCATTATGGTAATTTATTTTTGAAATACAATACCTGATATAACACTCTCCACTATATCTCTATAAGCTTCGATTTGTTTCTCCATACTCTTCCCAACCAAACTAATAGTACCTACATCGGTATAATCTCCAGTTTCAATATTAGAATAAGCAATTGGACAAATTCCCTCAGTTTCCCAATTTGGGGTGGCATATACCACTTCATTAGAATTTTCTTTGTACCACTCAATTGTACCACTTCGTTCATCCATTGTTGGTACGTACCCATATAATGGTTTCATTGACTCAATTTGTTCTGGTTGTAAATACATTGGATTTTTCATTTTTGTTTGTTTAACAGGGTTAACGTTGTACATCAATCTCTCAATCTTAACAACACTCTAATATACGATTTAAGATTGACATACACAAGCTTTTTCTCATTTATTTTCAAAAAAAAAGACCCAACAATTAAGTTGAGTCTTTCGTTTAAACTAATTATTTAGTTTAATTACTACAAGCTCCCTTAATCTTATTATACAATTCATCTGCATAACCTGCTGGGTTTTCGATATGTTGTTTAGTTGATTCCATTTTACCGATTAGACATGCTTTAAAATGATTACCACTTTTACCTTTAAGTAAAGTTTCTATTGCACATGCTTTCATCCAAGTCCTTGGGTCATTACCTTGAACTGATGTTCTTACATTGTTGATTGCTTCAATACATACTATTGGATTTGCCATAATTTATTTCTTTTTTAATCTACTTTTTCTTACTCACCATTATAATCATATATTGTTTTGTATAACTTTAATATATTTGGGTAAAATTTTTGTATTTTGTACATAATATGAACCGAATTGAGCGGAAGTTAAATCGCTGTATAATTCCCCAACAACTGCTTTAATATCAATTTCTAATATAGAAAAATCTACTCCTTTTTTATAATTCTTCAATTCCTTTGCTAATAATTTTATCATAGGTAATCTACCACTTAAATATATTCTGTTAGGGTATTTATGTCTCAAATCCATACTTCTACTCTCAATCCCATACTTCATTATATTATCTATATTTGATGTTGGTGTAGCATGATATAGTTGTTTTGGTAATTTTTCCTTTGGTATTGTACCTTTGGAATATGTAGGATTGATTTGTATTATATTGGATTTTGATTTCGCAATATACCAGTTATTTGATTTTATGTATTTTCTTAAATTATTAGGTAAATCTTCTTTGAATCTAATCTCAATGGTTTCCAAAAACGGGTCAGATGGTCGCTCTACTTTTACATCATTACCAAATGTATCAACAATATATTTATACAACACCTTTGAATCAGTAGATGTATTTTTCTTTATTTCACTTAATATATCAATTAATCGCATAATTTATTTATTTATTTTTGATTGATACATTTTGATTTTGAAGATGGTGCATCGTCTTCCTCATCCATTTTCTGAACTAATATCTTATCTTTATCAGTATCAGAAAACCAATAATCGATTATCTTACCATATGAACCAATGAATGCTCCTAATAGAAGTAATAGTATTTCCTTCCAACCACCTGATATTTCACTATTTGTATGAATTGATGCTAATATACCAAGCATAAGAACAAAAAAGGTGATTAGTACTATTGCTGTAATCGACCATCGTCTATCCATCATTTTAGATAGAAGTTTTCTGAATCCATTAGGTTGTACTTCGTTCATATTATTTCTTTTTCTTTATCTTACTCGTCTCCAAGTTAAACCATTCACAAATAACTTTGCAACTGATAAGTATCTACTAAGTACTTTCTTTTGAATTTCCCCATACTCTTTCATATCCAATTTCTTATCTTTATACATTTGAAATAATGGAGCTTGGTTTGGTTTCATTTTCATTTTCTTCTTATCCAAATATCCCTTACCCTTAGTATAAACCATCAAATCAGTTGGATTTAACGGCATTCCCAACATTAATCCCAAATCTCTAAAATGGTTTTGTTGTTCAGGAGCTCCGTTAAGTTTACTATGTGGATAATTACCTAACTTATTTGCCAAATCTAATACCTCATCATCACTCATTCCTTTTTTGAAATGTATCTTTTTACCTGGAGTAAAAGAATCTTCGTTTAATATTTGGGTTAATAGGTTCTTTAATTTCATATTATTTATTTTTTCTTTAATCTACTTTTTTCAGCTCTACCTCTGTTTTTCTTTTCTGATTCGAAACCAACTATCTTACCACCTTTGTGAGATGCATCTTTGCCATCCCCGTTACCATAAGTGCCCTTATCTCTATTGTACTTATTTAGTTCTGCTCTGTATTTCTTTGATTTGGTAGATGATTGGAATTTTTTATATTCAGCTTTGTAATCTCTTTTAGCTTCCTCATCTAATTCATTATTAGATTTCCAATCTTTGTAGTTCTTTGCAGATTTATCCTTACCACTTTCATCTACACCTTCTTTTTTAAATTTAGCTATTTCCTTTTCTCTGAAGATAGGTAAGTATTTGAATTTAGCTCTCTTTATTACTTTACGTTTCTTTTTAGCAACCCACTTTTCTATTAGTTTCTTTTGAATTACACTTAAATCACCTTTAGCTACATTTGGGAACAGCTTCATTCTGAAGAATTCATATACATCTCTATAAGCTGCTTTGTATGCTTTCTTATAAAGTTGTTTGTGTCCTTTTTTACGAAGAGCAGTTCGTTGGCGTTTACGTTGAATCATCCGTTGTTTACCAGCCATTGAACGTTTGCGTGCTAGTTTCTGCATTGGAGTTAATGCCTCCTCAACTTCATTTGATTCTGGAATACAATTGGGTACATCTTTACCGCCCTTCTTTTTCATTCCATCTTGCTTGTATCCTTTCCAGCAATCTTCTAATAATATTTTACTTAAACTAATCATATCTTTATATTATGGAACTACCTCACATAATGTTGGGAATCCACTCCATCCTGTTCTATTCCAGTAACGCATTACCGAACCACCCCAAGGTGTATCTGAATACCAACCTCGTATTGCACTTCTCCCACCAGTTTCAAAAGTGGTTGCATCCCACCAATTATTGGTTGGGCTTATCCAATTACAATTTACATCTCCAGTAATCATACATGCATTATCACCAGCGTCAGGATTATATCCAAAATTTTGAATTCCAGTGCTACCACCTCCACCACCTCCTCCAGCAGTGTGGTTATATCCATACCATTCAGAATATTCATCAGGGTTAAATTTATCAGGTCTTAAAGCGGAATTTGGATTAATCTTACCATAACCACCACCAGAAGCATTATTGCTTGATAAACTTGCAGAACCAATTCTTCCCAACTCTATGTTTATCATACTTGCACTTATTGTTCCACGTCTTGGTAATGTCATTGTTATTCTTTCATTTAATATAAATATTATAAAAACAAAAACCCCACTAAAAGTGAGGTTCCGTTATTAATAAGTAATGTATTTACTACATCATTGGCATTTGTGGTTGAATTGGAACCTCAATTGGTTCATCAACTACCATACATTCAGTTGTAAGAATCATACCTACTACCGAACTTGCGTTTTGTATTGCTGCACGAGTAACTTTCTTAGGGTCAATCACACCATCTACAAACATATCAACAAACTCCTCAGTTCGTGCGTTATATCCCAATGAATCACCACCTTCTACACTCCAATGAGTATATAGTGATGTAATGATATCAGATGGATTTTGCCCAGCGTTTAATAGAATCTGAGTGATTGGTGATTTAAGTGCAGCTGCTATTACATCTACACCATCTTCTTCTTCGGGACTTAAATCAGTATTATCAAGAAACTTAGTAAGTGCTTTCACAGTTCTAAGTAATGCAATTCCACCACCTTCAACAACTCCTTCTTGAATTGCTGCACGAGTAGCTTGAAGTGCATCATCAACTCTATCTTTCTTTTCCTTCATCTCAACTTCAGAACCTGCTCCGATATAAAGAACTGCAACACCACCAGCTAACTTAGCTAATCTCTCTTGCATCTTTTCTTTTTCGTAATCTGATGTTGAATCATCCATCTGAGTTTTGATTTGAGTAATTCTCTCAGCAATATCTTCAGCGGAACCAGCTCCATTAATAATTGTAGTATTATCTTTACCTACAATAACCTTTTCAGCTATACCCAACATATCCATAGTTACATCTTCCAATTTCATTCCAATCTCAGAAGTTATAAATGTACCACCAGTTACAGTAGCGATATCTTGCATTATTTGTTTCTTTCTATCTCCGAATGCTGGTGCTTTAACTGCACATACATTAAGAGCTCCTCTAAGTTTGTTAACTACCAATGTACCTAACACTTCCCCCTCTACATCATCAGCTATGATTAGTAATGGTTTTGATGATTGTGCACATCCTTCTAAGATAGATAACATATCATTCATATTAGAAATTCTACCATCATATGTAAGGATGTATGGGTTTTCTAATTCAGCCAACATCTTTTCTTGGTTGGTTGTAAAGTGAGTTGAAAGGAACCCCTTATCAAACTGCATACCATCTACAACTTCCATAGAAGTTTCAATACCCTTAGCTTCTTCAACAGTAATTACACCATCTTTACCAACTCTATCAAATGCTTCTGCTATAAGTTTACCAATGTTAGTATCACTATTTGCTGAGATAGTTGCAATTTGTTCTATCTTATCACCAACGTTCACCGATTGTTTAGATAGTTCATCTACTACAACCTCAACAGCCTTATCCATACCTCTTTTAAGGTAGATTGGATTAACTCCCTCATTTACATACTTAAACCCCTCAGCAGCAATGCTTTGAGCTAGTACAGTAGCAGTGGTTGTACCATCACCAGCTGCATCAGCAGTTCGTTGTGATACTTCCTTCACTAATTGTGCACCCATATTCTCAAAGGTATCCTTTAAGTGGATTTCCTTTGCTACCGATACACCATCCTTTGTAATGTGTGGTGAACCTGGTCCCTTTTGTAATAATACATTTCTACCTGCGGGTCCAAGGGTTACACGAACTGCATTAGCTAATGTATCCAAGCCTGTCTTTAAAGCTTCTCTAGCTTCTGAATTAAATTTAATTTGTTTATTTGCCATAACTTATAATATCATTAAAATTTCTGATTCTCTTACCAAATGATATTCATCACCTTGTAATTTTAGTTTTTGTCCACTACCATTATTGATAAGAACACTATCTCCTACTTTGATTGAAAGTTCAACCACCTCACCAGTTCCACCAATATACCCATCACTCACCTCAACTACCTTTGCAGTTTGAACTGTTGCTGTTGTTTGGTTTAGAATAATTCCACCAGTTGATTTTTTCTCCGTAACACTTTCCAGTTTCAAAAGAACCCTATCTGCTAGGGGTTTACCTAAATTTGCCATATACTTATTTTTGTTTATAATCGTTTATTAAATCTCTGAAGATAGCACATAATTCATACTCTTCAATTTGTTCATTGTATTCTAATAAAGTTTGAACCCAATCCATTCCGAATCCCTCAACTAATTCAATTGGGTCTACACCAAATGTATGATATGTTTTCACAAACTGTTGAGTCATTATATGTAAATTCTCATCAGATGGTTCCGTTCCAAACATTTGAATGAATTCATCAATAGATACTTTCTTACCTTCCATATTAGTTTTTTATTTTAGAGTTATACAAATATACAAAAAATATTCTAATTATCCAAACTTTGTTGTAGTTTTAATATCTTAGCACATTTATCATATTCTTCATATCCCTCAAATGCTTCTAACAATTTTTGAATAGCCATATCCATATCCTTTCTCACTATCGTAAAGTCTGTTACAATATCCGTACCATCCATGTCTTTGTCACTAAATGAGTATATTCTCATAGCTGGATATGACAGAATGTCCGATTTTACGAAATCAAATATAGTATCATACAATGCTAAATTAATGATGTAGTGGTTTTCTATACTCCACGTTACCATAGATTCATCTTCAATTATTATCTTCTTAGTTTTCAATCTTTATCTATTTGTGGAAATAAAACCTTCTCCATAAAGTACCTAGCCTTTTCCTCACCAATGTTTGCTTTTAATGCTCCATATGTTCTTGGGTTTGATGCTTGGTGTTTACAATATGTGTTTTGCTTATCTATAATTTGTTCAATTTCATTAACATCATCAGTTAAATCTACTTCACTATTCAAAGTTTCTATGTATTTTTCGAATGCTGTAAATCCAACTTCAAATACTTTCTCATATTCATCTTCAGTAGGTCTTACTGCTATGAAATCCTTTGAAAATACAGTTGCCCATACTGGTAACTTTCTATCTTTATTCCATTGGGTATCGTGCCACTTCTCCTCATACATAATTGGTGAAACATCAATAAACACACCACTAATTTTAGATGTTTGCTTTTCATCATTCTGATAACCAACTACATCAAATCCAAAGATAGGTGCTTTTGAGTTCTTATGAGGGAAGCAAGTTATATGTACAACTTGCAATCCCATATGAGAATAACGTTCAACGTGTGCTAATCTGAATAGAGGTGATTCGTATCTATAATTTTCCCAACCATAATCATCAGTATAAAGTTCAGAAACCCCAGCTTGCGCTTCAATGATTTCCTTAAACTTATCACTATGATATTTGATTCGTTCAACTATATTATACATTATCCAATTCCTTAAAGATTTCAATCATAAAATCAAATCCTTTGTTAACTTCATCAGCCCACTCATCCGTTTGGATTTCTCTAACTGAACCAGCAGCACCTTTCATATCTTCGAAATCATACATATGACCAGGTCCAGGTGTTTGAGCTTTCATCATCTGTCCACCAAACATAATAGCAAGGTAGTTAAGATAGACATGAGCCATAGCATCATCTTGTGATATCGTTTCTAAATACTCAACGTATTTACGAGTAGCTTTATCTGGAAACATCTCCAATTGATTTGAGCCCAATGCTACCAAATCTCTTTGTACTGCATTAACTCTACTTAACTTTTCGGATGGTAACTTAAAGTTACGTTCCAATGTGGTAAAGATTGCCAATTGAGATTTTAAATATATACAATATTCATCATCTGTTAGTTTTCCGGTATACATTCTACCATTGAATGGCATCCTTTCAGCCAATTTGTGCTTTTCAGCAGTTGCTTCTTTTAAAGGTAACATATTATTTCTTCTCAGTTAAAATGGTTAATACTAAATATGCAACGATTGCACCTGGTCCTAATAATAAGAAGAATGCTCTCCATATAATCGGGTCTACTTTTGTGTGGTATCCTAACCCACCACAAACACCTGTTAGGTATTTGTTTTTCGTACTTCTATAAAATTTTCTCATAATTGTTTTTTAATTTGTTATTGTTTTTTTTAATTCCTTATATTTTTCTTTCCAATCATAGACATCATCTCTGAGTTCTAATATCTCTAACATAAGTTTTTCGTTATCAACTTTCAATTTTCTCTTTTCTTTTTCAAGTTGTTCTATTTTAATTTCGTATAATCTTGTGTGGTCCATATCTTAATTACTTAATGGTGCTTTTATAGTTGGGTGATATTGGTAATATGCAAGTTCATAATCAAACTCACCATTTAATATATCACTCATATGTATTTCAATTGTTGGTAATTGATAAGGTTCTCTATTGATTTGCTCTTTTGCTTGTTGAATATGATTAAGATATAAATGAGTATCTCCCAAATTACCAATAAGTTCATCAGGTATCATCCCAACCTCTTCTGCGAGTAGGGTGAGTAACATACCATATGATGCAATGTTAAATGGTAACCCTAAGAATGTATCAACACTTCTTTGATTCCACATTAATGATATTGCTCTATATTTACCTGGATTTGTTATCTTTTCTTCTCTTGTTGTTTCTCTTGTATAAACTTGAAATCCATAATGACAAGGTGGCAAAGTCATGCCATCTATTTCTCCAACATTCCATGCTGAAACCATTAATCTTCTACTATCTGGATTTGTTTTTAGTTCATGTATTAGATTTGAGATTTGGTCAATAGATTGTGTTGATATATCACCATCACTTGGATAATCATACAATGGAGATGTCCACTTTCTCCACTGTTTACCATATATAGGTCCTAACTCACCCCACTTCTCTGCAAACTCATCATTGGTTTTGATTTTGTTGATGAATTCTTCTTGACTGGGTAAAGATGATTGAATACCTGGCATTGGTGAAAATGTACTCTTAAATGCTTTGTAACAATCACCATTCCAAATGTTACAACCATTATCAACTAAATATTTGATATTAGTATCTCCCTTTAAGAACCATTTTAATTCAGTCATCATAGTCTTGACAGGTATTCGTTTGGTAGTTAGTAAAGGGAACCCATCACTCATATCGTGTCTGATTTGGGTACCAAATACAGATATAGTACCTGTACCAGTTCTATCTTTCTTTTCCACTCCGTTACCTAAAATATATTCAAGTAACATTTGGTATTCTTTATCTAATTTATTCATAAATCCCACTTTGATTTTCTTCTGTTCTTATTCTTTTCCTTAATCCATTCACTTATAATAAATAACACAAGCTTCAGTATCTTCATTTATAATTTTAAATGTATGTTTGTCCAACCTTCAATTACATCACCTTTCCATTGAAATGGTTTCCAATCAACACTATCTAACTCAATCTTATCAGAAATGGTAGCTGAATTTACCCCAGCATCATCACCAGTGAGTGTTCCAGAAGCTATCTCATTAACATCCCAACCACGTTGGTTATATACCAACGTATTTTGAAAATCATTCATTAACTTTGATACCAATTCCTTTTTCATATTTCCCATCTTTTGAATAAAATATGATACTGGTGTACAATATAGATTAACATCACTCATATGGATATTAACATCAGCGGCAAATCTAACACATTTATTATTATCTAACAACTTTTGTGCACCTGATTTGGTTATTACATACGAATGCCCTGCATATCCATTTGGGTATTTAACCATCTTCTTTAATATCAATGAATCACTTTCCTCATATTCCATATGAGTAGTTTGACCACCCATAACAATTACTTCCCAATCTATACTACCAACCGCATCAACTAATTTGGTATATCCCGTTGAGTTTGGTAATAACATTCTAAGTAATGTATGTGTTAATGATGCATCATCTTCTAATATCAAAGCATTTTCCGATTTAGTATTTAAAAACATTTCATAAGCCAATTGATGTGAAAATGCACAACCATATACAGATTTTGTCAGTAATCCATATGGGTCTAAGAAGGTATCATTAATAATACCATCTTTAATACATTGATTAACATCCAATTGACTACCATCTACACCATCAATAAATTGTACTTTTCGGGTATCAAACCCACCAGAATCCAAATCTCTTATAATGGTGTTTCTTCTTGTTTGTTGTGAATCAAGTGATATTATGTAAATTTTATCTATCCAATTCATTCTATCTTAAATCTCGTTTAATATCGTTCTTTACTACTTGTAAATACTTTGCTCTCTTTTCTTTTGTAACAAATGGAACAGACCAAAATTGTTTTGTTTTAAACCACCTATTTAGATTCCAACCAAATACAAATGTATAAACTCCCATTACCAATCTTAACTTAACTGAATTAAGATACAACGTAACAACAGGTAACATTGGTGCTCCGTGTGTAATATATGTTCTAACCTTCTTATCACTTAATTTTGGTTTAGGATAAGCATACTTACCTATCATTGGTACAAAGTTATATGCAAATCCCGGTGTTAGTACTTCATCAAAGAATGTTTCCAGCTTTGGTGTCATTCTAAACCACCAAACTGGTGATACAAAATAAATGTGTGTTGACCAAGTAATTAATTTCTTATACTCCTTAATCAATTCAGTTCTATTACGATGAAGCTTATCATCATACACATCAATAATCTCAAACACCTCATTGTGCTTTTCCATTTGTCTTATAATAGTTTTGAATATTCCATTATAACAAAATGATTTCTTATCAGGATGCCCTATTACTACTAAATGTTTAAAATTCTTTTTCACTACTTTAATTTATATTTTTTTTTATATCTTTCTACGAATGATTCACCAACTCCAATATCTAATATCTCATAGTTATGTGGTATTGGTGGCTTACGTTTCTTAGCATCGATTATATCATCTAATCGAGTGGTTTTGAATATTTCCATATAAACCTTACCACTACCATTCTTTCTCTTTTTATATATCACTACCACAGTAGGTAATTGATTTAGATTTCCCATATGATTAATCCCACCACTTTTGTTGGTTACGTTCTATTAATTTATGTAATGTTTTTCTAGCTCTTTCGTGATTAAGATGTGCAATATTCATTGCTATAATCCTTTTTATTTTAAAATCAGTATCACCTTCTTTTGATGAAAATGGACCTAAACCTAAATCAACAACTTTGCTGTATATCAATGGATACTTAGAAAAATACTCATCATATCTTTCTGATATGTAATCCGTTTCAATAGTAGAGCAACCATCACAATCACCAGCTTCTTTTATTACTACGGGAACAAAGTTATATTTAGCATCTTCATATGCAAAATATTCCATTGCATATTCTTCATCACCTACAAGTTTCATTAACTTTAATGTGGTTCTGATTCTTTTAGCATTATCCTTAGCGCACATTGTATGTGCTCTATCTGATTCTAAGAAATTAGCAATCCTACCCAATTGATGTCCATATAATTCAGTAGCATATTTATAATCAAAATCAAATCCCTTCCAAATGATTGGTAAGTAATCCAATACTCTTTGTATTTGTTGATATTTACGTTTGAACCAATACACTAAGCAAATATGTTTTTTATTACCTCATACAGTCCTGTACCAATTAATATAATCAACATACCTAGCATTGCTAGAAGCATAACTTTATAATTAGCTTCATTTTTTTGAGGACTTCTACCTTGATTACTTCTATATTGTCTTTCTGGGATATCATTCCACTCTTTAGTTCTACCTTCAAACAATTCAGGTGCTTTACTTTTTTTTAGAACAATTTGTTCTAATTGTTTTTTTGTTTTTCCCATTATCTTATGATTTTAAATGATTCAACTTTATCACAATTGGTACAAACTATGGTATCTATCCTACCTCTTACACAACTATCCTGCTCCCAAAGTTCTACTAACTTAGGTTTAGAACAATTACATTCATTCTTTTGTACACAACTTCTACTGTTCCAAACTCTAAGGTTTGGTTCCGATATCCACTCTTCTCTTAGTTTACTTTCCATATCCTACGAATCCGATTTTAGGTGTTACTATTAGGTTTCTCTTAACTAACCACTCAATATCTTCAGCTAACTGATAGTTTTGTAAATCATCAATACTCTCTTTGATAAGTGGGTACATAGATTCTACATCATATCCATCACCATAATTATAACTAATTACCTTAGAGAACTCATTTAGTTCACCTTTACTACAATTGCCATTATCGTAAATTTCTTCTAAAGTGTTTTCTAATTCAATTTTAAGAAGTTCACCAACTTTATCGTTGTGGTCATACATCTCATTGTTCCAAGGTCTTGTGATTTCAATTCCGTACTTAGTTCCGATTGTTTTCATATTATTTAGTTTTAAAGGGTTAACGTTGTTCACCAATCTCTCAATCTTAACAACACTCTAATATAAGAATAATAAATGACATACACAAGCTTTTTCTTACTTATTTTTAATAAAGAAAACCCCAACTCTTTCAAATTGGGGTTTCTTATTATATAGGATTTAGTTCTTTAATCCTTTCAGAACACTTACACCAGCTCCAAATACGTTATTACTTCCGTACTTAGATTTACCTTGCAAAGCCCATTGTCTATTTGTTTCAGCTTCATATAGTTTTAATACCGCTGGTTGTGACATCAATTTCTTAGTTTTAACATCAAACTCAGCTGCTTCAAACAATCCTTTTGATTTAGCAACTGCTGCTTTTGCTAATGCGGTTTGTTCAGCTTCCTTCTTTTTAGCTAATTCGTTTCTACCTAACTGAACTGCCGTTTCAGTTGCTAAATTTGCAACTGCGTCTGGGATATCAACATCAGTCATTTGTAATCTCTTAAACTCAATATAAAACTCAGGTAATTCCTCAGCTATAATTTGTGCTAACTTTGCTTCAGCTTCAGTTCTTTTAGATATGTTTAATTCAATAGCTGAATACTGAGGTACTACTTCCTTACCTGCTGATTTTAAAGTTTTTAATATCTTAATTTCAACATCTGTAATTTTAGTATGTAATAGATTAACCTTTAGTGGATTTAAACTATAATCTAAGGATAATTCAACTTTCGTTACCATATTATTCTTATCATTAAATTCAAATCTTTGAACTGTCGTTTTCTCTCTAACATCATATTCAATCATGTCATCGAAAAGATACATAATACCATTGTGCATTCCTTCACCATATATTTTACTCATATCGGTTTCTCCACCCCATGATACTCTCACACCTTTATGACCACTATCTACTGTTTCACATGATGTCAATCCAAATAACCCTACTAATAATACTAATATAAATATAACTTTTTTCATTTTTTAATTGTTTTAATTGTTAATTTCTATTGTTTATGTTTCTTTGTCTAATTTTTAATATAATAAAGATTATTAATCCCATTGGTAGTAGTAATCCCCATATCAATGATATCAATAGTGGTGCTAACATTAACACCCCAAGCGAAAATAAAATACCTGATAGTAATTCACCTCCATCATGTCTTTCACCATCCCACCAAAGATATAAATCTTCTAAAGCGTTATCGTTAAACCATCTGTTTCCAAGAGTTAGTATAAGAAATGGAGTTACGGATGTATATCCTAAAATTAATCCTATATCAAAATAATCCATATCTATTATTTATCTTTGTTTCTTAACCATTGATAACTCATCCAAGCTCCCCATAGGATACCAGAGATTACTATTAACATTATAATACCTTTCATACTTTAATTGTGTTTAATTATTTAATTTGGGTTAGGGTGTTTTTCAACCCATATGTAAATATACGAAATTTAATTGGAACTACCAAATCTTTCTAGTAGAAATTTACGAATAGTTTTATTAGTTAATCTAATAGTTTCATAATGGTATTCTAATTTACTGATATCAATGGTGTATCTACCATCATGTCCTAATCTATCAGCAACAAATTCGAAATTAACTTTCTTATCCATTATCAATCCAACTTCCTCAATGATTTGTTTGTTAGTCCAGCTATCCCCACTACCGATATTCCATATTCCGATATCCGATATCATCAAATCATAGACCATTCTTACATTATCCTCAACCCAAATCCACTCTCTTCGATTACTACCATCACCATATAATGGAATTGGTTTATCATTTTGAATAGAACGAGCTATCGTTGGTAAGAACTTTTCCCAATGTTGATGTTCTCCAAAGTTGTTACACGTTCTCGTAATTAAGTAAGGCAATCCATATGTTCTACCAGCCGATTCAACCAAATGGTCAGCAGCTGCTTTGGTAGATGAATAATATGATGATGGTTTAAGTGATGTATTCTCATTAGCAGATGGTAGTTCCCTACTATCCATATCACCATAAACTTCATCAGTTGATATTTGTACAAACTTCTTTAAGTTGGGAATCTTTCTAGCAACTTCTAACATATTAAAAGTACCTTCAACATTGGTTTTTACAAAAGGTAACCCATTTGAGATAGAGTTATCTACATGCGATTCAGCTGCAAAGTTTACAATGTAATCTGCATATCCAATATCATTTAATTCAATATCACAAATATCTTTTTTTATGAGTTGGATGTCTGCTGGAATTCTGAATACATTACCAGCGTAAGTTAGTTTATCTATAACAACTATCTCACATTCTACATTCTTTCGTAGGTAGTTTACAAAGGAAGAACCTATGAATCCACACCCACCTGTAACAATTACTCTCATTTATTTATACTATTAATTTTATAATTTCATCTACTGTATGCTCACCTACAATTACGGAATGAAATGGGATATTGTTATCTATTAAACTATGTTCTATAACTCTATCCAATTCCTTTGATTCTTCTAAGTTTTGATATCGTTCCATATCGTTATGAACACCATCAGCTCTTTGTAAAACAATGTTGATGTTATCATATTGATTGAATACATCTAATACCATTTTATCAAATGATTCTCCATATAAACTTGATGGGTAATCAATACCTTTATAGTAATTACGATAAGTTAAAGAGAGTAGGATAGGTGAATCCAATACTATGTAATCCACCTTACCATAACTCTTTACTATTCCTCTATGTTGATTTGCAAGAACATAGAGTTGGTCTTGTATAGCTGAATGGTTCTCATCCCATGCCAATAACTTTGGAAACTCATAGGGTTGGTCACAACTAATGTGATTCTTTTTTAGTTGGTAAGTCACACCAGCAGCAATAGTTGATTTACCAATTCCAGGTCCTCCGAATATATTTACAATCTTACTCATTAAAGTGATAGGATATATTCTTTTAATCTATCAGTTGGTGCCCAATCCAATCTCTCTAAAGTATCATCGTTTTCTCTAAGAGTTTGTCGATAGTTTCCAGCAACATCTGGAAGATGTACTTTCTCTATGTGTTCAAACCTTTCTTTGAAGAAACCATATACTTCATTGATTGAATAATTCATACCAGTTCCCAATTCCCAAGCATCTTCATGCTTTTTATCACTTGTACCAATCTTATATAATGCATCACATATATCATCTACATAAGTAAAATCTCTACGTTGCTCACCATCTGATATAATTGTGATATCCTTACCTTCTTCGATTTGCTTTCTCCAAATACCAATAACAGCTGCCCATTCTCCATCTACCAATTCATTTGGTCCATATACATTATAGAAACGTGCAATCTCAAAGTTACATCCATAAGCAGTTCGGTACATCTTTAAGATATCCTCACCTAACTTCTTACAAGTTGCGTATGGTGATGTTTCTGGATTACACCAACGAGATGATGAACCAGCATATACAACTTTTACATCATTCTGTCTAGCCCATTCAGCTACAATTTGAACACCAAACGTGTCTACTCTAAATGTTTCCATTGGGTCATCGAATGATGGTTGGATTCTAGCTAATGCAGCAAGATGGTAAACCAAATCAAAGTTATCACCTTTCCAATATAAGAGATTTTCAATATCCCCATATACATAATTACATCCTTCAACTTCATATTCTTTCAAACCAGTTGATAAATCATCCAATGAAACAACATTATGCCCCTCAGATAGTAATTTCTTAATTAGATTCGAACCGATAAACCCGTTACCACCAGTAACGAGACATTTTAATTGTTTTTTCTCCATTGTTTATTATAGTTTATAAGTTAACTTTCCAAATACAGTTCTTCCGTTTTGAAACTTCAAGAACTCACTATTTGTAAAGTTTAATATATTATTAGAACCTACACCAATTGTGTATTTTCCAAATTGCTTTGTAATAATTCCGTTTAATAATGTATGTTGAGGTATAAACTCATTCACATCCTGCGTTCCACTACCATCTACATCTCTAAAGAAGTATTCTGATTTGTGTGTACCATTCAATACGAATGAATATTTCTTAGATGTTGTATAAGATGCTGATAAGTTAGTTAAGTGCTTTGGTCTTTCTCCTAAGAAGAATTCAGTTCCATCACCCTTAATAGCTTCAGTTTCTAAGTATTGGTATGAACCATCTAATCTTAGTCCACCTTTCTGATACAATCCTTCAAATTCAATTCCTCTAAATGTTGCATCATTGATATTTGTGTATCCAAATAATATGGTTTGATTGATAAACTGTCCTACAAATACTGATTCAATCAAATCAGTTGTGTTAGTTTGGAATACATTAACCCCTACTTTACTTCTATTGTTTATTTTATAAGATACTCCGAAATCATAAGATACAGAAGTTTCTGATTTTAATGAATTAATATCGTTGATATCATATGCTAAGAAAGCTATTTGATTGTTTGATTGGTAGAAATTAATCTCATCTTCTATAAGTTCCGAACCTAATACATAGAATCCTTGTGTGAATCCTCCTAAAGAAAGATACATTGTTCTAAAATCAGGAACTCTGAATCCACTACCAACTGATGTATTGAATGAGAATTTACCTACATCGTATTTAGCAGATATCTTTGGCGAGAAGTTCGAACCGAATTCAGAATAACTATCGAATCTACCACCAGCTATAATATTTAGTTTACCTAAGTTAAGATAGTGTTGTAGATATCCAAAGGATGAACCTAAGTTTCTTTCACCACCATATCTCTCAGTATCATAAGTGTATTCTCTCATACCAAATCCTAATGTAGTTTGGTTCTTATCATTCCAATTATAAGAATTAATCATCTCAGGTTGGAATATATTTTGCGTACTCTCATCTACTCTTTCAACATCTTGTCCAAAGAATTCAAATGATGCTTTGTTAGAATTACTAAAAGATGAGTTCGATAATTTGATTTCACTTACATACTTCCCGAATGTTCTTTTATAGTTTAAATCTAAAATAAGATTATCGGATGTATTTTCCTCAGTAGTTTCAATCAATTGACCTGCTGTATTCGTTTCCGTTACAGTTTCTCCTTCTGAATCTTTCTTAAAGTAATTAGCTGCTAATGAGAATGTGTTTACACCATCACTATATGTACTTCTATTTGAGATGTTTAATAAAGAAGATGGTAAGACTGTCTTACCATATGTATTTGGGTCTGCATCGAATCCATCTGAGTTTCCCAATGTTACCTTAGATACATTACTGAAGTTACCTTTATTAAAGTTTCCAGTCAATCCTAACAAAGATGTATTGTTAGTTCCATATTGAGTATTCAGTTGTATAGATGGTTTACCACCTTTCTTAGTAATGATGTTAATCACACCACCAATTGCATGGTTACCCCATAGAGATGACATTGAACCTTTTACGATTTCAACTCTTTCTACGTTTCCTAAATTGATATTGGATAAATCCAACGCTCCACTTTCCCTTCCGGCAATTGGAACTCCATCAATCATTACCAATACATACTCAGATGAAAGACCTCTTAATTGAAACCCTCCACTTTTCATTGGTGCTACTTGAATACCTTTAGCTTGTAAAAGGTCTTGCATTGTAATTAGGTTTAATCTTTCGATTTCCCTCTTACCAATCACTTCAGTAGGTATTGGTGAATCCTCTAATGAGATTTCACTACGTGTTGCGGTTACAACAACTTCATCTAGTTTAGTTGTAGTATCGTTAGTTTGTTGAGAGAATACTGATGTACTCAATCCCAACATAATAGCTAATAATGTTATTTTTTTCATTGTTTTACTTTTTAATATTTTACAAATATACGAAATTTATTTTACTTATACAAATAAATCCAACGATTAAATTTCAAATCGTTCAATTTTTGTCTTACTCTCTCTGCTGATATGTTTAAGTATTCACCTGCTTCTTTTAACGAATAAAATGAGTTACCCTCAATATCTATGATTGGTTTTTCCAATTCCAACCCACATTCCCATACATCTTCCATCTCAGAATAGGTAACATCCCATCCATCTGCTTTAATCCAATGACGATATATTGGGTTGTTTGATTCAATTCTATTTCTACATTCCGTAGGTGTTAACCCACTTAACTCAGAAATTTGTAATGGTGATTCAAATGGTACACCACCTACTTCATACTTAATGATTGGTTTTGTTTCACTACCTATGATTTGCCAATCCTTATATGTTGATTTTGTACTATTACACCTACGTTCTACCTCAGATGCAACTAACTTATTAGGTTCCACATCAATAGCAGCATGTCTAAATGATAAGTATTCTTTACCATCTACCATACATATAGGTTCCCCACCTTCCATTTCAATGGTAGCTAAGTCTGGGTTACCTTTTACAAAGATTAATATGTTTTGATGTACTGATGGAATCTTTCTATTACGTTCGAAGTAAGTTTTACCAATTCGTGATGCTTGATGTTGAGAATTAAATAGAATCATATCATTATAGAACTCCATTCCATTTGATTCTAACATATCAATCGTTTTACGAACTAATCCTTTATACCTACCCTTAGAATACTTCCCAGTTACAGATGGTTCCCTTACCTCAGATACCACAATTCCATAGAATCTGTTATCTTTTAACTTTTGTACTGATTTACTGAGTATAGATTCATATACCTTATCAAATGATTCAACATCCATATTGGATATATCATTTGGATTATCAGTATAAACTTCTAAATCATAATAAGGAGGACACGTAAATACAAAATCAAATGCTTCATCGGCTACTTTATCCAATTCTACATTCGAATCTCCACAAATCCATAAAGGCTTCTTTGATTGTTCTTTGTTAGCTTTGATTTGAGTTTCAGATAAATCAATACCAACGTATTTCCTATCCATCTCTTCAGCCACAATTCCTCTTACACTACCACCAGCGAACGGGTCTAATACCAATCCACCTTTTGGAGAGAACCATTCGTACATCATCTCACATAAGACCGGGTCGAATATAGAAACGTTAGTAGATGGGGTATCCCAAAAGATTGTTTTACTTTGGGTATCCTCTCTACCTAATTCTGATTGGATACCTTGAGTGGTTATCCAATATTCCTTACGTTGTTTCCATTCTTTGGTACGTGTATCCAATACCGAAAAGGGAGTAATTGCCATATAACTTATTGTTTGAAACACTAATATACAAAAAAGACTTGGTAAAACCAAGTCTTTCTTTAATTATTTTTATGTAAATGAGTTTTACTCACCTCCGCCTTCAGCAAGGTCAGCTGCATCAGGTGTTACATTTGAACCAGATGTTTCACTCCAAGGTAAATCATTAGATTGTACTTCTAATTGAGTATATACCTTCTCAGCGATTTGTTTATTAATTTGTTCATTGATATGTGGCATATAGTTACCACTTCCACTACCACTTACAATATTCTTAACCCAACCCAATACTTGAGTTTCAGTTAAATCAGCGTAAGCAACGTATCCAGCATCACCCGCATCAGGTAAATCCAATGGAGTTGCTCCACTAAAAGTTCCAAATACATCGTCTGTGTTGGTGCCTTTTAGTTCCCAACGAGTTCCAACTACTAAATCACTTAAATCAGCAGTATCCTGCTTCTTTAAACCGGTTAATTTCCATTCGTATGTTAATGCCATAATAAAATTTGTTCTTTGTTATTAGTTATAAATATATATTTTTTCTCTTTGTAACTACAAATATACAATAAATTATTGGATATTCAAAGTTTTTTCTTAATTTTTTTAGTTATCTCTTTGTTGAATCAGCGCAAATACACATAATACTACAAAAAATACCAAACTACCCATTAATGTTTATGAGTTACCTCATGTTCTTCCCAACCTTTAGTTGGTCTAATGTTTTCGAAATCGAAACATTTATAAATATTATCTTTTGTAAAAAGTATATGTTTTACCATTCTTGTAGGAATATGTCCACCAGTTGGTAGTACCTCATGCCCTTCATCAAATATTAAATTGATGGTTACAACTAAGGTTTGTTCATCATCCCATTTACGTTCTTGTGATTCCAACAATCTCCACTCTACTCTATTCATTGTTTGTTCTTGTAGAGCACAATTTAAGTAAGAGAATGTTTGTTTTAAATTCACCATATTATCGGAGAATGCTGCAGCTGGTGCTAAATGACCTTTATCATATATGTTACGATAGTAATCTGCTTTATCTGAGGTGTGATATAACTTTTCAGTTTTAAAGTCCATTGAACCTCTATTTACATTAGTTTCCCTATTCTCAGATTTGTATATCAACTTCATTGGTTGTTCATACACCTCATTGTACCAAACCTCAAATATTGGGGTTTTTACATATACCGATTCTCTTTTAGTTTGTCCTGCTATTGAAGTGGATGTTACTATTAGGATAATCGATAGTACTACGTTTCTTAACAAATTATTCATTACTGTCTTTTAATTGAATTACCTCCACGCTTTCCAATTACAGGTGTAGAACGTCTCGGTGGAGGAGAAGTTGTTCGTACACTTCTACTATTATTAGTAGGTTTATTATTATAATTTCTTATAGGTGTTGTATTTCTATTATTTCTAATAGGTGTAATTACTGTCGAAGCTCTTCTTGGTTTTATAACCCTAACTTCCCTTACTCTTGTATTATTACGTATAGGTGTTACGTTAGTATTTATTGTTCTTCTCTTTTTTACTATTGTAGATTGTATCATAGCAGCGTGTGCTCTTCCATTAGTATTTACTACCCTACTTCTTCTACCTCTATGATAAGCTACGTTAGTACCTCTATATCTATTGTAG
>Ga0209279_10000450_pt1 | contig 27068 bp, 22 predicted proteins | sample CoawatmetaG00DNA_3_FD_187508 | JGI IMG/M metagenome (GOLD analysis project Ga0209279, IMG submission 187508) | Marine microbial communities from the West Antarctic Peninsula - Coastal water metaG006-DNA (SPAdes) (version 2) | ecosystem: Environmental > Aquatic > Marine > Coastal ... | reverse complement strand
GTGCGTGGGCTGTGTCACCAGATCAACATATTCTTGTGCTACATTTCGTTTATCAAACTTATACAGCAGGGACATATTGTTGTCCCTAATGTTCTCCCACTGAGCTTTGTTTATTAGGCTGTCGTTAATTATGTCGCCAAACTCTTCAGGTGTAGCAGTATGTGGTATTTCTATGAAGTTCTTGCCCGATTTAAATATTTGGCTATCTTTCATACCTAGATCAGTAGCCATTGGGACAGCACCATTAATCATAGCTTCTATGGTTGTGCGATTAAAGTGCGCCCCATATCCAGAATACTTTTTAGAAAAGCTAGGATCTATTTGCAGCTTTACTTTTTTCAACAAATCTAAGACCGCTTTATTTTCCAACACGCCTAAATACCGCATCCCGTGTTTCAGTGCTGTCTCCCAAATGCGATTGCCATAAGCATCAAAGTATTGGGGCTTACACTTTTCTTTGCTTGTCATGTAACGGTATTCTATTCCTGCTCCCCCCACAAACATATCAGCGTAAGGCCTCACATGGGGTATGGCACGAATTAACGTATCCACACGTTTCCATGCTTTAAATATCTGCACAGCCATAAGCCCATCACGCTTACTAAACTCTGGCCCCAACTCCCCGTGTATATCAAAAGGATTAAGGATTAACTTGCGTGGGATGTTTAAGTACTCAGCTGAGTTATAAGCGCTCTCGTGAACACAGACCGCAGCATGAAAATGCTTTGAAACAGAGATTAAATGTGGGTACAGCTTGGGCAGATTACCATCGTGTATGATGGCTATGTTTTTACTGCCGTGGTCATATAGTTCTAGCCATTCCTTAATCCCAGCGTTGTCTTTGTTAAGGGTAGGTACAGGGATGTGCCAGAGAACAGCATCGTATTTACTACAGTCTTCTTTAAACTGTTGTCTTGCTTGTTTACTAACATAGGGGACTTTAGGAACACCTTTCCAGCCTCTTGCTTGGTGAAACATATACCCTGTCCCACCTTCTAAAGATTTGTAACCTTCATGATTACTTCTGCCTCGCATAAGCTGTTTGTTAGACACAGCACTTTTGGGAACTAGAATACGGAAGTCTACTTCATGCCCAAGCTCTTTTAGCCCTTTAGTCAAGTACTCCGCATGGTTAATTATCCCGCCGTAATCCTGTATTTGGAATAGCGTCATTAAGAACTTCATTCTACAGTTCCTTTCTTAAAGTTGTCATTGGATAGTATGTCGGCTTTATATCTGCTTCTTGGGGTGCCTTGTCCTAAACGTACCCGCTCGTATTTATCCCACTCGCATAAGCTATGCTCAATGGTACGCATATCTACACGATCCACAGGCACATGGGATTTACAATATGTAGGGGCTTCTTTTAACAAGAGCTGCATTTCGGTGTTAGCTGTTTCTTGGTTCATACCCTTTTTCAAATCACGCAGGTGTATACGGTTTAATCCTCGCTTGGCTCCAGGACCCGCGTTCGCCCATGTAAACTTATCTTTCGCGAAGTCCAATGCAGGTGTGTAGTTGAGGTCCGTAACCACCTCGTATGACATAAAACCTCCCCCGCCCCATCCTTTATAGGCACCCAACGCTGAGTGTACTTCTTGGAGGGATGCAGTTTTGGTTGCCACCTCGGAAAGCGCGTCTTTGTTTTCCCAAACGGGCGTAAGAAAATGGTCAACTACTACCTCGGATTTAGGTGCTTTTAATCCTTGATTAGTAATTATGTAGGCTCCTGTAAAGGTTCGTAAACCTTTTGAAAGCCTGTCTTGTATTAATTCTTTGGTCCTGTCTTTATCCCAACCGTAGTCTTCATAAACCCACTTATGAGCATCAGCAAACTCGCTTGTTCCTATCATGCGAAACAAGCAACAGTTAAAGATAATTTCACCGTGTGGACGGTTGTGGTTTGGTTTAGTCCAGTTCTCACGCATCCACACGGTTACTTTATCGTTTTCACGAAAAGGGTTTGTAAACTTGTAATCCTGAAGAATTCTATCTTTCGTCCACGGGGGGTTTTCGTTTGCGACCCTGCGTTGGTAAATAGAATGTCTTTCATTTATCCAACCAAAGTAACTTTCTACAGCTTCGGTATCCATAGTTTACTCCTCTAGCTTTATGGCTCCCGCCTTTACAGCAATTTTAATATCAACACCGCCTCCCGCAGCAGGTTCTAATGCACGAAGCTTTTCCATCGCTTCTGCTACAGTAGTACATCCCATAACAACTTCCATGTTACGGTAACGATTGGTGCCTGAACGGATTGGTGGTACTTCCATCAAAGCAACTATTTTAGTTGTCTTTTCAAAACGAGGGCGTACCTCTTTTTCAGCCTTTTGGGCTTTATTATTAAACTGATCGATAGCATCATTATCGATGTGTACGGCTTCATTCATTTGTTTTTCCTTTTTCCATGGTTTCACACAGAACAGCACAAGTTCATGGAGTTTTTGTGCTGCTCGTTCTTTGTTTAGAAAGCCCCTACTCAACCGATTGTGGGGGTTATACTCATCAAAGTCATCAGAAAATCTTAGGTGGGCTTTTTTGTCGTTTAATAAAATAGAAGTCCACACACCTTCAAGCTCTTCTTTTTGGTAACTCTCTATTAAGTAGCCTACTCCTGTGTGGTGTCCAACTTCTGGGACAGTATTGGTATAAACCAAACTGTCTTTGTCCACATACTCACAGTTTTTCATGGAAACTAACGAAGTAAAAGACAACACTTGGTAAGGGCTGTTTTCATTATCGCTGTTACAAATCGCGTAGTGCATTTATTCCCTTTCTGTGGAAACTGGTAGTGTTCACACTTTATTGCATGAACACCACCAAGACAATATTTAATTTATCACTAGGATACGTTAGCGTACTCCAGTGCTTTGGTCAATGCTTTGCGTTTGGTATTTGCACCAGACCCAAACCATGCAGAGTGTAAGGCATTACCCTCAGCTAAAGACTTCTTTTGGTGGTCTACAACATAGGTCACAGCATTAACTGCTCCCCACCAAGTACCCTTGGCAGAGGTTAAGTTATGACCTGGACTGTTTTCCACTGCCTCATGCACAAGCTCTGCTGTGTTTTTAAACTCTTCACGTAGAGCAGGTAGTGTGTCGGGGTTACTGGATTTAGCCCTTTCAATCAGCAGATTGGGCTGGAATAACTCTGCAATAAAGTTATCAATATCAAACGCTTTAGCTCGTTTCTTAGCCAAGAACTCAGACTGTTCTTTGAAATGTGTCATTTGTTGACCACTGAGACCCAAAGCATCTTCAGCAGCTTTTTGTATCTCTTCGTCGAACATTTGTAGATGCAACACTCGGAAACGGTTGCCATCATTGTTAAGGGCCATCGTTAAGGTGTTGTTGCACACGACTCGTATAGGTGTGAACATAATGGTCATGGCTTTGCCGACTTGGTGGCTATTGTTTAACAACAGATAACCTTTTACTTCGTCGCCACCTGCAAGGGAAAACTCGTCTTTAAGCTTTGCTAACCCCCAAATGTCTTTGCCTTCTTTAAGGCTTCCTGCTGTTTCCATGGTCATAGAACCTGCCTCGGTAAACTTTTTGAAAAAGTCCATAACCTCAGCGTTTTGGAAAGGAACGTAACCCTCACCACAAGGTGAAAGCACTTTGTTATCGCTGTCGCGAACAAGGAAGTGGTTGTCGGGGCAACGTAAAAAACCTGCCTCGCCTGTTGGGTCTACAATATTCCAACAGTTAGGCTTGTCAATTGTGTAAGCAGGTCGCTTACTTACTGTCCAGTCAATCTGGGCAGCTTTTAACATTTCGTCAGGGGACATACTATTGTCAACCTGTTTGCCTAGCCCATGCCAAGGAACTCGTCCTGCATAAGCCATTGTTTCTACTTCGTGTGCCATTTTAATACTCCTTTCTAGAGTTAATGTGTTGGCATTGTTACGACAGGTAGTTTGTCGTAGGTTTTAAATGGTATGTCAAGCCATGCTTCTGACTTTGCGTCTAACAATAAACGCACACGCATTTCTACATCATTGTGTGGTGTAGCCCAAACGATTGGGTACTTGTTGTCTTCATCGAGCTTGGTTAAAAACTTAGGTTCAAGCGAGCGATTGCGGTTAGTGCGTATCGCTGCTTTGTTAGCCTTAACCAAAAGGTCTTTACTGAAATACTTTACCTGCATTGTATCCCTTTCTATGTTTTATAATGCCCCCCTATAATACACGCAAGGTTACTCTTGATAAGCGTTAATTTGTCTAGTTTGTTCAGTAGGGCAAAGCGTAGCCTTGACTGTACATAGGATGTATCAGGTGTATATTATGTGTGGCTCTAGTTAATCCAACATAGAAAACCCTTGTTTCATCTTCTTCATAAGTGTGAATCTTACGCCACATAGAGTAAGGGCGTTTCATCGTATCGGTTAAAAGCATTACGTTAGTTGCTTGAGCTCCCTTGGCCGAATGTATGGTGGAGATCCGTAGGCGGGGCGTTTCAGTCAAGCTTTCGCCTTTTCGTAAGCAAGCCTTTATGTAGGTTTTATCTTTCTGGTTAATCTTGCCTAAACCAATATCCCACGGATGGTTGTGCAACAAACCGTGATTTTTCTGTAACTCTTGCAAACTGTAGAAAGAGCCTTCCTCGCCATCAGGCATAGTTTTGAACCCGTACTTTACCTGACTGTTTAACATCATGTGTTTATACACAAGCAAGACTTGGTCTTTGCTTATCTTGTTGCCTTCCCTTAAATATTCCCAAAGCCTGACCGCTTCTAGCACTTTGCCATCAATACTTTTAGAACCGTTGTAGATGTACAAATGCCCCCGTCTTCTTACCTCTTCTTCTATTTGTTGAGCTCCTCGGGTAGTTCTGCTAAGTAACAACCAATCACCTTCAGATAAACTGACTTCTTCTGAATGGCGGTGCCAAGTAATGTTGCCATCTTCTTGTCTGGGTTCAAACACTTTTTCCCTTCGCCCCACTATTGTCTTAATAACATTGTGACTTAACGTGTGGTGTGAAGAAGGAATACGATAGCTTTTATTTAAGAGGGTGACTTCACCTTCTAGGTTTACAAAGTGGTCTACATCTGCCCCCGCCCACCGATAAATAGCTTGGTCGTCATCACCTGCTACATAACATATCTTGCTTTTTTGTTCTAATTGTCTTACCATTTCCCACTGCAAAGGTGAAAGGTCTTGGGCTTCATCAATAAACACAACTTCTAGTTTGGGGCAAAGGTCACGCTCTAAAAAAGCTTCTAACATTCCTGTGTAATCATACAAACCGTAGGAGTTTTTCCAATGCTCTATCCCCCTGTTTACATAATCAACCCTAGCCCAATCTGTTTTTAATGGCACGATACTGTCGTTGTATATCTTGCGTAACGGCTGGCGTAGTATGCGAGCAATGTTAATAATCTCAAGGAACTTATCCCCATACCCGAAGTCTTTGTACGGCCCCTGCTCAACAGAGCCGCCACCATAAAACTTTCCTATCTTTAACCAGTCTGCTATTTCTTGGTACTTGTCTGGTGTAATTACTTGTGAATGAGTTAAACCTGCTTGCAAGAAGGCTAAACTATGCAAAGTCCTAAAGTAGGGCAGTTCTTTTTTAGATATATTAAATTTAGCACAAGCTCTTTCTACTGCTTCCTGTGCTGCTCTTCGGGTAAAAGCAAAATACCCTATACGGTCGGGGGGTACACCAGAAGCAAGATATTGTTCAACTAGGTCTAAAAGTTTAGTTGTTTTCCCTGTTCCTGGAGGCCCAAGTACGATCTTCATTATATTATATCGTCTTCAACAGGTAGACTGGGTAGGGGCATTTCTGAATCATCTGTTTCAAAATAGTTTTGTGGCAGTGACCAAACATGGATACCCTTCCCCCTTACTCTCCAAAACATTTTCTCTGCTTGTAAATCTTGTAACCGTAACGTAATCCTATTAGAAGTATAGTGGTTAAAATCATTTACAGATAAGTGCTTCTTTAAATCTTTTACTTGGAAGTAAACTCGTGTTTCTGCCCAAACAGCAACGCCTTGTAAAATATCCTCGCGCTCTTCGCCCTTGGCTCTTTCAGCAGCAAACGCATGAAGTAAGTCTTCAAACTCACCCTTAAACGTAGCATCTGGTGGCACCTCTACTATAGTTAAATTATCCAGCAACAGTTGGATCCGTGTTTGCCAAGACCGTTGGTTGACCATTACAGGGAACTTGTTTATTTGCGAAACGCATTCCTTTTGAAACTGTGCCTGACTAGTCAAACCATTGGTACTAAGCTCTAACCGTTCGCCATCTACATTAAGAATCCAGATAGGGGGGTCGCCATCTATTTTAGTAAGGCTGGACATATCGTTGGCTACACCACTAGGGCCAACTCCAAACTTCCTTGTTTTACACAGCTCTTTATCGCAAAACGGTTTTATAGGCTGGTCTTCACACTTATAGAAGTAATCTTTTTTCTTTAATTGCCTGATGGTATTGCCAACTTCACCATGACTTAATGGCGGTGTTAAGTAATCTACATTGTATCGTTGTACTAACTGCTCCCAGTTATCTTCATCAAACATTCGGGCGTACACACCAAGATTAAACAGAGCGTTGTTTCGTGAACCTTCGCCAAATCCTTTACTACACAAGTGCTGTAAACAGGGGGGTCCGTCTGATAGCACACCTTCTTTTGTGCCGAAGCTCATATTTAGTTTGCGAAACTGAGCAGGGGTAGTAATATACTTCTTGCAATACTCTATAAACTCTTCTGGCGTTAGCGTTTCTGCTTTCTGGTCAAACGCATACCGTGTGGATTTGTCGCCACTAAAGTAAGGCATATTCAAGAAGTTGCCTGTGTCACCCCTATCAAGCAGAATGGTTGTTTGCTTCGGGAATATCTCGCTGCCCGAAAAGCCAAGAGCAGCACTCAACTCAGTCAACCTGCGTTGCATTTCTTCTGCTTCTACAGGCTCTGTTAAAAACATCCAAACATGGGCTCCTCCGCTTTTAGTTCTTCCAACTACAGCGGGGATCTTGTTTTTAGTTAATGTCGTAATTAAATCTTTATGGCTAACGCTATACTCATCAATATCTATAGCACCCCATTGGCAAGTGTTATCACTTTTAATAGGTATGATACCAAGACCACGAGTAGAACCTTTTAAGTGTTCTTCCCACATGGCTACAGTAGTGGGTTCACGGATAACTTTTGCAGTACCCTGTTTCTTCCCATCTGATTCTCTATCGCTCTTTACAACATAAGTGCCGTGAGCAATATCGCTTCCCTTAAATAAATCGTAAAAATTCTCTGCAAGTGACATGGTTTTCTCCTAATAAATGTAGACCACCCCAAACACGTTATTACATTTTACAGATGCAAATCACGTATAAACGGTGGTCTACGCAGTACGGGGTCATGACTCCCCATAGCTGTTCCTTTACATGATGTTTTTACCATCATCCATATTAGGAGTTACGTCTTTAGGGTCTTCAGGTGTTTCTTCTTTAACCTTTACCTCACCTGCTTCAACAGATTTGGCAAACCCAACAGCGTTTTCAAACAACTCTTTGTCTGCGGCAGAAGAAAGGTCTAGCCCACGTTCACGGCTAATATCCCAACCAAACCAGTTGCCTTTATCGTTTTTCTCAGGCGTAGTTTTTACCGTGTAAACTTGTGACATAAGGGGCAGAACAAAGATACCGTTCTTACCTTTAGAAGTCATAGATTGTGCTTGCGTCAACCACTTCCGCGCCTTTTTAAGCTGTGTGGAAGACATGGTCATTAAAACACGTTGAGCGCCAAACGTAGGATGCAACATCAATACAAAAAACTGTGAAGTGTTGGTCAACAAGTTGCCATTTGGCAATACATCCTGCCCTCTTTCATTCTTCATAGTTGTGTTTACAATCGGATCATCGGGTAAGTACGAGCCTTCATACCCACCACCCTGCTCGCGTTGTTTCCATTCAACGTAACGTCTGTTGTAATGGCAAGGTACAACCTGAATGCCTTCATCACCATTGTAAGATTCGTTCAGTACAGTGTTAAACATCATACCTGCTTCTGCTCCTGCAACATAAGCACCATCTTGTTTATTAACTTGCGGTGAAAGCTGTGCAAGAATCCGTAGAAACGGGATTGAAAGGTCTTCTGTAGTTACCTCAGCAAACCCTGTCCCGCTATATTCCTCCATGCCTTCGTATGCAGACACCTCTGTATTGGCTACTTTTGTTATTGTTTTATTATCAGACATATTTTACCCTTTCTTTGGAGTAGTTATTTTTGCTTTCTCTCCGATGTAACCACCGAATAGCTCATCAGGTATTGAAATACCTTTTTCTGTAGACTCTTTGTACCAAGCCTTTAAGGACATGGGTTCTACCCACTTTCTACTATTGACAGGCATCCCCCGTTCTGCCAACTCATCTGCAAACTCATTCGCTTGTGCTTCTTGTCCACGAACAAAGTTTGTAGCTACTTGGTTCTTTATAAGATCACCAAAGCCGTTTTCCAAAAGCCAAGCAAACGACATATCTGCTTTGTCTTTAGGTATAGAAGCATTGTAGAACTTGTTAATCTTTATTTCAGAACCATCTTCTAAACCAATTTTGGTCATATTGTGTTCGGCCATCGCAGCAGGTAACTGTTCTTCGGCTACCTCTTTCAAGCTGCGTTTAGCTGTTTTAACATCTTCTTCTAATGCTTTCACACGGTCTTCTAATGTTAACTGTAAATGGGCGAGCTTACTAACCCTGCTCATACCATCTTCGTTTATCGAACTGAACTGCTCTGCAACAGATTCAAAATCGCTACTCATTTGTCACCTCCAGGTCTGTAGTTAATGTCTGCTGTTAATGGAAAATACTTCCCATCTTGCCTATCCCACTTTAGCATTTTAAATTTGCCCCTGTTACTCGCTGCTGCAAGACAAGCACACAGCGCGATAACAACAGGGTCTCCTGCTAGAATAAGGTAATCGTCGTCGGAAAACTTGTGTAGTTTTCTTGCAATGCGTCGTATTGTAGGCTGTGTGGAAAAGCTTGCTTGCTCCCCAGCAGGTACAAGTACTTCAACATCACCGAAGCTAGTGGCATCTGTAATGTCACGGCCTCGCATTTCTTGGGTAATATAAACGGTCATGTCTTTCTCCACATGGTTAAGCTTACTTCTACAATGTATAGCGTAAAAATAAAAGCAGCAATTTATCTTTTACTATCTCCACTATATTTTTAGCGGTGTACTTTTATTAATAGGGCCAAATACAAAGCAAAGACCAATAAAATAAACTCTGATTTGGTCGCGCGAACACGAAAGTGAAGATAGTGTATATCGTATATCGAAGATTGTTAAAAACGTAAAACGTTCCTATCGATCTTTTACCCCTATATAGCAAACTAGATAAAATAGCAGTTGTCTACTTAGGTGCTGTGCAATAAAATTAGTGTACCCAATAGAAAGAGGGAATATGCGATACAAGTTTAAACTCCAGCCTTACGATCACCAGATCGAGGCATTAGAAAGATCTTGGAACAAAGAATACTATGCTCTTTTTATGGATATGGGTACAGGTAAATCTAAAGTCCTTATAGATAATATAGCCATGTTGTATGACAAAGGCGAAATAAATTCTGCGCTGATCATTGCACCAAAGGGTGTTTATCGTAACTGGGAGCGCAAAGAAATACCAACACATTTGCCAGACCATATTAAAGCGAACATCGTTACATGGTCCCCAGAAAAAACTAAAAAGAAACAAGAAGAATTAAACACGCTAAACCAATCAACTGAAGATTTACAGATATTCTTAATGAACGTGGAAGCGTTGTCCAGCAAACGCGGAGTAGAAATGGCAGACAAGTTTCTTCTGTGCCATAGGGCAATGTTTGCTGTAGATGAAAGCACCACCATTAAATCCAGAACAGCGAACCGTACCAAAAGCATTATCAAACTTGGTAAAAACGCCCCTTATCGTAGGATACTAACAGGTTCCCCCGTAACTAAATCGCCTCTTGATTTGTTTACACAGTGTGAGTTTTTGGAAAACGATGTGTTAGGCCATAGTTCCTTTTGGACATTCCAAAACCGCTATGCTAAAATGGTTCGTAAAACTATGGGAGCGCATTCCTTTAACCAGATCGTTGGGTACCAAAACTTGAGTGAGCTTAATGGGCTTATAGAAAACTTTAGTTTCAGAGTGCGTAAAGAAGACTGTTTGGATTTACCTGATAAAGTTTACACCAAACGGAGTGTTGAGTTAACGCCAGAACAGCGAAAGCTATACGACCAATTAAAACGCAATGCCCTCGCAATCATTGAAGGCGAAGGCATGGTGTCTGCATCTACTATACTAACTCAACTGTTGCGGTTGCAACAAGTATGCTCTGGGTTTGCAAAGTTAGAAGATGGTCGAATGATCAAGGTACCAAGTAACAAGCTTAATGAGCTAATGTCTTTGTTGGAAGAAACAGATGGCAAGGCAATTATATGGGGCAACTTTACCCATGACCTTGAAATCATAGGCGAGGCTCTTGCAAAGCAATATGGCCCCGAATCTGTAGAGCTATTTTATGGTGGCACTCCAGGAGAAGAAAGGCAGTTAATTGTTGAAAGGTTCCAAGATAAAGACGATCCTCTGAGGTTCTTCGTTGGGCAACCACGCACAGGTGGTTACGGATTGACTCTGACAGAAGCGAAAACAGTGATCTATTACAGCAATGGGTATGATTTAGAAGTTCGTTTACAAAGCGAAGATAGAGCTCACCGTATTGGACAAACCAATAAAGTAACCTACGTTGACATCATAGCTGAAAACACAAGTGATGAGAAAATACTAAAAGCTTTGCGTAACAAGATAGATATTAGCTCTCAAGTGTTAGCTGAGGGCTACAAAGACTGGATTATTTAATCACCACTTGCCTTGCCCTTTTCCTATGAAGTATATGATAGCCCCTAAAATACCGATACCAACAACACAGATTAAAAATATAAGCACACCATTAATACAGTTGTCTTTAAACTCTTGTTGAGCGTACACCAATGCTCTTTGTTGCTTGCGTTGTTGCGCCTCGATGTGGACAATTTCTTTCCATGCAGATGGCCCATACACCCAAGATATATGATTTTTCAATTCGGTTCTGTGTTGCTCTAATTTCTTTTTTGCAGACCAAATGTCAAGAGCAGTAGCCTCAGTGTTAGAAAATATCTTGTGATATAACGAGGGTTTTTGTGATCTCTTTTCAAGGAAATCTATATCAGATGACGCTTTAGCAAACTGAGAGATAGCGCCCGAAAAGCTACTAATCTCCTTACCAACTTCAACGGCTTTCTTAATACCTTTGTAGGCACTAGTCGCTAGGGCAATGGCAGAGACAGGATCAATCATTTATATTAACCTCTAAACAAGCCACGGCTATTCCACTGTGGGTAATCATAACCTCGGCCTTATTTTTTACTACTTCACAAACTGTTCGGCTTGAGTAAGACCCAAGCTGAAAGTGATCTACTGGCTTTCCAGAGATGAGTTGTATCCAAACTAGAACCCACAAATTAAGCTCCTTTGATATAACGAAGCGTTGGTTGTGATAAACTCAACACCCCTGTTTGTTTACTACAATTATCAGGTTACAGACATTATGCCTTCCTTGGCATTCTGTCTTCTTTCTATAGCAGCAAGCGTTGGATCAAAAGGAAAGAGTTCACTTGCCGAGGCAGTTTGTTTCTGTTCTTGGCTCGCCACAGGTGGGGGAGCTGGATTACCTGCAAACTGTGTTGTCTCTGTTGGAGTTGAAAGTATTTCAGGAGAAACAGAACCCTGCGTATTGTCATCAGGCAACTCAAAAGCTTTAGGGAATTCTATTTGGAAATCTTCTGCAGGACTTGATTCCCCTGTTTTTTCCCGCACTGTAGGAAGAACGCCCATGTTAAACAAAATAGAGTTAATCTGTCTGTTACTTTCTGGGGTAATACTAAAGTTTTCTGGACCCTCTTTCACTAAGGCTTTGGCTACATCTGGGTCAAACATCATTTCCTTAAACAAAGCATCGGCTCTTGCTGCTGATCTTGCAGATAATCCCCTTGCTAAGAAATAGGCCGCCACTGCTTTCTGGCCTATACGCCCCTCGTTTAACGCAATGAAACGGGTTGTTGATCCTGGGACTGTTGCGCCAAATTTTGCTGCAAACCTAGACATAACATCTTCAGAGGTTAAACCTTTTCCTGCTACTATCGGGGTAGCAAAAACCCGTTCAGCAGCATCCGCAATAAGATACATATTATCTATATGTGATTTATCAAACACATTGTCTAATGCTCGATGGTTTTCTACGAGAAACTTCTTAAAAGCGTATGGGTCAACTAAAGCATTAGGGTCTTTACCTAGTGCCTTTTGCATTACTGCTGCTCTAAATGCTTCTAGTACTTCTGGATCCCGACCTAATTTTGTTGAAACCTCACGAGCTAGTTTAGGACTCTTTAATAAATCATCAATAAGTTTTTCAGGGTTTTCTACTTTCATAGCTCGAGCCACAGCAGAATACATAGAATTTTGATTTATTATTTTTCTTCGGGTTTCTAAGGAAGCCTGTCTTGCAGTCACCTGCTTGATTAAACTTTGCGTGTTAATAAGATCGCTGTACAAACCTAGCTCAGTTAAAACTTCTCTGTTTGTGTTCATATATTTATTTATCGCGTTGGGTTTAAACTCCCCACTTACAACACCTACTGTTCTGATCGCATCTAAAACAGAAGCCTTTATGTTTGCCAACTGTTTAGGGTTGTCTCCAAATAAAGTCATGAACTGTCTCGCAGTGTTGCTATCTTTCAAAAAAGCTCCCGCTACTTGTTCATCGGCCAAATAATAAACAGCTCTATCTTTAGCTCCACCCCTACCTTTAGCTAGAATTTTTACTACCTGACTGGTTTCAAAAGGTCGGATAACATTTTGATCATAATAATTTTGGAATTCTTTAAACTTTTCATTTGTTCTTCCAAACGCTTCACCCATATCGTCTAATGTTTTTCCAAGAATAGCTAGACTTCTTTGATCTGACTTGTTGTTCGTTGCAAAAGCTTTCCCTATTTGAGAACTTACTTGATCTCTAAACATTTTCCAATCTTGGAAAGTTATCTTTGTTTTGTCGCTTTCAATAAATCCTTTTACAGTTTTATTTAAACCCGCATAACTAAACGCTTCGGCCCCTTCTCTTGAAGTCACCGCTTTGCGAACAGCCGTTTTAGCTGCGTCAAGAGAATCCATACTAGCCACTTGGTCAGCTTTGTTTATGTTTAAATTGTTAGCTAACGCTTCTGCATTTGATTTAGCTTGTGCATGGGCAAGAGACACAACCTGTCTGATTTCTTGTCCTGCATCTGTTTTACTATTTATTTTAGGATAAACACCCGTATCCGAGTTCGTTAAAATTGAAAGCTTGGTTGAGAGTTCTTTCTCTCCTGCATCTATTCGCCCTACTGTTAGGGTATACTTATTTTTAGCAGCATCAAACACCATTAAAGGGGCATCATCTATAGCGTTCCCTGTGAACTTAGCAGAAATAAAGCTAGAAATTGATTTTAAAATGTTTTGTTTTCTTGCCAAGTTTTTCCTTGCAAAATCAGGCGTAGCTGTTTGTTCAATACCTGCTTGTGTTTTTAAAGTAGGGGCATCTAAAGTAGCCTCTGCAGGACTAAACACGATTCGTTCTTGTGCAAAAGGCTGCAATGTTGTTTCAATTTCTATGGCTCTTTCTATGTTAGCCTCATTACCTGCTGCTGCATCTTTCAGTTGTTGGTCTACAATAACCTGAGCTTCGTCCCCACGCTTACCAGATTTAGGATCTACTTTACCTGACTCTACTCTAATATTGTCAACAATATTCCCCCCTGTGGAAAACAGTTTTTTACCTGCCCAACTTATGGGAGTCACAACACCCGATCTTACAGCGTAATAAATAGCAGGAGCGCTGAAAGGTAATAAGGCACCTAGACCTGTTCTTGTTCCAAATATGTCTTCTTCTGCTTGCACCCCTACGGAAGAAACAGCACTTAAACCCCCTTCAAGAGTGTTAGCGAGCACGGGACTCTTTGCAAAAGGTCTTGTAATAGCATCTAATACGGTTGTCCCTATCCCTGTATTTTGAGCATACTGCCCTATCTTGGGCAATGCCTGAGCAGTTTTAGCGTACAACGAAGAGGCCGTTGCAACAGGGACAGCCATGCCTAACCCTTCACCCACTGCACCTGAATATCGTTTATAAGCACTATCTGAGTCAGATCGGCCCACATAACCATCGGTGCCGTAATTCAAAACATACGGAATCAACACTTTTTGAGATTCAAAATCGTCTGAAGCAAAAATCCTAAGTAAAACATCCTGATCTATTTCTGATCCTGTTGCAAGGTTAAACCCTGTGGTGATGGCGTTCAATACGGCATCAGGTAAAAAAGCAACCGCCTTACTGAATCCTTTAAACAATGGCCCAACAGTATCATTAGCAGCACCAAGAACCGCTACCGCCGCTTTTTCGGCAATATTATCTTGGTTTCTTACAACGTCTGCACCATATCCAGGTTCTAATTTACCAGTGATCCGACTTGGTTCTTTTTTAATTGTCCCCTCGAGTGTTTCAACCTTGTCTATTTCAATATCGGGGTTTGGTACTAAATCGTTTACATTAACTGTTGGAGGTTTACTTAAAGCCCCAAGATTTTTGATGTCTTCTTCTGTTAATCCAGCCATATTATTGTCCTGTCAACTGTATCATTCTTGACGCATCTACAAGAATGTTGTCTTTTAACGACCCATCTGAATTTAGGTAGGCTGATTCTTTGCCCTCTTGTGTGCTGTCTCGCATAATGTATTCAAGCTGGGCTCCTGTTATACTAACAAAAACACCAGTTAGATCAGCGGGCATCGTGTTATCACTTGCTATTTTAGTTAAGTAATCAAAGTGTGAAGTGGCTCCTGCAGGAAGAGTTTTGTCAAAGAACATAAACGGATCTCTTTCACCCCCTGTAGGCACACGATCTAAAGCATACCGCGGAACATTGTCCGGATCTAAGTTGTGCCTTTCATTCGATAGTTGATTTTGTTTTTGTCTTAGGTATTCTTGGAACTGAACCAAAGCTGCTTCAGGGTTTTTAGAAAACTCAAATTTTGGAACAGTTTCTGCTACAATCGCTTGCTCACCTAAAGCATAACGATCACTAACGATGTCAGACTTCTGCACTGTTCTTTCAAACAAATTTAAAGCTTTTTGTCCTTCAACAGTCTTGAACCAAGTTAAATAATCGTTCATACGACCCTTAGGAATGAAAGATGCAAGGCGATTAGTGCTAAAACCTTTAAGGGTAGCGATAGGGCCAATTACATTTTTTAAGGTTCCTAATAGTTCTTCTCCTGCATCAAGAGTATTGACGATAGCCACAACCCTTCTTGCACTTGAAGTCATGTCTTTAGCGCCTCTATCAATGGGTCTTACCCCAGAAGTTTGTCTTTTAAACACTAACGGATTACCGTTTGAAACTATTTCTCTTTCGCCAGTTGTTTCATTAGTTTTTGTTGTAAACGGTTCTAAAGAGTAAGCTCTTGCACTGATTGGGATAACCTCGCTGGTTATTTCTCCCGTTTCAGGGTCTCTTGCCATTACCCCTGTTACTTGAGTGTACGATACTCCGTTTGGAGGTGTTACAGTTGTTAGAATTCTACCTGCACCATCAGCTTGACCTACAGTGATTATACTAGCTTTATCACCAACGATACTTCCTGGAGGAGGCCTAACCGCCGTTGTATAATTACCATCTGGTGTTAAATAATAACCTGAGTCTGGAACAAACACACCCTCAACTTGCTCCCAACCATCTCCAGAGATTTTGCTTGGAATAGTAAATGTGGTTTTCTGTGCCTTTGACCAATCAGTTTTACCAGATTGAGTATTAGCCAAATGAGAAGCCGCAGTTTGAGGTTCAGCCCACGAAGGAAGAGCGTTTAATTTTAAAGGATCAATCTTATCTACAGCCATTGGGCCTTGACCTTCTCGGCCCATTTGTGATCTAAAGCTTTCATACTTCTTTGTTTCAGGATTTATGCCACCATACATTACTTCAGGTTTTCCGGCAGCAAGCATCGCGGCGTTGAAACCCTCCGACTTTTGTTTGTTAACAAGATCTGCTGCTTTTTGTGCATTGCCGATTCCAAAGTCCATAGCCATCTTAATAGCGGCATTGGTTTGAGCTGTATTTGAGGTGCCATTTGCCGCTGCTGTTTTCACCGCATCCAGAGCTAAACTAAGATTTGTTGACCGCTCTTCTGTTTTCTCTTTTGCTGCTACAGAATATGCAAACTCTTTTTGTTGACGATCTAAAGCAGCTTTTTGAGCCGCTACTTTACTTAAATCACCCGCGAGTTGAGAAGTGTTGCCTGTCAAAGCCTGTAACAAAGACCCCCCAGTATTAGCAATCCCAGCTCCAAATTTAGCCAACGCTAAAGAGCCTTGTGTTTCCATATCTCTTTGGTCTTGGTTTCCAAAAAAACCTGCCTGTTCAGCTAGTATTTCTTCTTTGCTTCGGGGTTCTATTTTAAACTCGTTTAAATACTTATTTTGGTTTTCCATGATTGAAGCTACATCAGTAGGGAGTTGTTCATACCCAAGCTGTTTCTGCATTGCCATAAAAGCCTCAGCTTGAGGTGCCACAAATTTGTCGTAATCAGGTGACGAATATTTAGGGAACGGGGTGTCCATCCTAGAAGGCATTCCCGGAGTAATTCTGTGATAACCACCATGCGAGAAACCAACTGGTGTTTCACCCATAGCCATACGCATCATCGCCTCTTCCGCTCCAGGAGCTTGGATTGGAGAGGCTTGGTTAAAATTTACGTTGGGTTGCCCACCTCCGGCCATTGGAGCATTTGCAATTCCTCCAGGAGCCACGTCGCTCGCTTGGGATTGCACCATTTCTAGAATTTGGAAGTACGGCTGCATGACCGCTAACACTGAGTCAGGGGTTTTCTTTGCATCTTTTTCACCAACCATCTCAGCTAATTCAGCTACTCGCTCTTTTTTAGGCATCTCGTTGCCCCTTACCGAGTTCATAACATCTTCTAAACTTTCTGCTTGGTCGAGTTTTCCGTACAAACCTTCCACAGAAGAAGCAAACTGCTCCATCCCCTGCTGGATTATTGGATCGTCATTTTCTGGTACTAGCCCAGAAGTAATACCTGTTCCTACTGCATCTGGCGCAGAAGGGGGCAACCCTTGAGTTACCATCGGCCGTTGTGCAAATTCTGCCATTAAATTACTCCTACGTTTTGAGCTGCGTTTGCTATGCCTAACCCACTAATCCCTGCGCCAACTACCTGATTTAGCATAGAAGGGGATGGGGCGGTAGTTTGATTGATAGACATTTGATTAGATGGCGCTCCTTGCAAGATATCGCTATAAAAGCCCAACTTCTGGTAAGGCCGCATCTCTTGTTGGAGATCATAGTTATACTTTTGGTCTAGTGCTGCTTGATCCATGACCTGCTTTTGGCCCCCAAGTTTAGTAAGAGCATCTACATCTGTATACTGCATTTGTTGGCCTAATTGCCCTAGACCCGCAGCCGTTTGTCCTAAACCTGCCATTGTTTGAGCAGAATCATAAGCTTGACCTACAGCAGATTGGCCTAATTGAGCGCGTTGTGCAGCTAAATCACCTATTTGACCCGCAGCTTTTCCTGTTAAATCAGCACCCATAAATCCTAATTTTGCAGCAGCTTCTTGACCTGCAAGGCCCATTTGCCCATACTGAGCGCCTAACTGACCACCTATTTGTCCTGCTTGCATTGCTTGTTGTGTGGCTTGCTGCCCTAATTGACCAGTTAGTCCCGCTGCGTTAATTTGTCTTTGTTTCGCAGCTTCTTGTGCAGCCATTGATTGTTGGATAGCTTGATTATAACCTTGTTGCCGTATGCCTCCGGCTGCTTGAGCTTGTTGATTTAACAAGTTTCTACCACGCTCAGAGGCTACAATACCTGACCTAGAACCACCAAAAGCTCCAGCACCAACCGCCGCCGCTGCATCGCCTTGCCCTGAGATATCACTTGCACGTTGCATATCAGCAAGAGTTCGTTGAACAACAGCATCTTCATACGGGTTCATAAACGCCTGTGCAGAATTAGGGTCGTATTGTCCTGCAGAACCACCTAACATTCCTTGTGCATACAAAGCTTGATTTTGTGCATCAGTTGCAGCTTGGTTTACATTACCTACTGCCCCTGTCAGGTAAGGATTGTTAGCAGCTAATTGATTTTGTATTCCCTGCATCCCTGCTACAGATGCTTGCTGCCCTAATTGAGCGCCAAGAGCGGTGCCTTGCATTGCTTCTTGTTGAGCAGGGACGTAATTTCCTGCAATTCCTCCAGCAATTTGATTCCCAAGAGCAGCTTGTTGTCCTGCACCTGTAAGATAATTAGAACCTGTCTGTAAAAAAGGTTGAAAAGATCCAAGTCCTGTTTGTGCAAGATTTTGAGCCTGTATAGTCTGGGCATCTTGGCCTGTAGCCGTAGGGGCTGCAAGGTTTATGTCTTTTCCAATTAATTCTTTGGCTTTGTCTATTGCAGCAATCTTTTTAGCCGCAAATTGAGGGTCTTCTATTTGGGTTACAATATTTTCGGATATAGCCATATTATGCTGTCCTCTCAAATGAACGCATCATATCATACATACGCTTTGCACCTTCTTGGCGGTCGCCACCTCCCGCTCCCCTTACAGCGTTAGCATTCATAACAAACTCACCATCGCTTAACATTGCAGGTATAGAATCACTGGTCGGTGTTCCAGGACCCATGATTTCCCCACCAGAAGCATAACCCATACCTTGAGCATTTTGGTTTGCATAATCTTGAGCAGGGTTATAATAATTGATATTGCTATATGGTGTCTGTGAAAAGTAATCGCCACCAAGCATTCCAGCGTACTGGTTTTCAGCATTTGGATTAGCGCGTATTGCTCCAGGAATAGGAATATTGGCAATTCCTGCGGGAGCTATAGGGGCTGTAGCTGGAGCAACTGGAGCGGTAAATCCTGGATTCACAGCATTTGTAAGTATCCCCCCTGTATCTCCTGGAGGGTTATAAACTTCATTTTGAGTCCCATAAAATCCAGGACCAAAAGCATACTCTTCAGGGTTAGCATCAATTAAATCTTGAGCTTGGCCCATCAGAGCCGAAACATCTGTGCTTTCTTCTTCTGGCGGGGTAATAAAACTTGTGCCTAATATAGTATCGCTTGCCATACCCCCTGCAAGAGCTGTACCTACAACAGGAGCATATTTACTTATTAAACTTGGAGCGTACTTGGCATCAAGACTATTTATGAAAGTATTATAGTCACCTGCTTTTACATTTGGGAATTTTTTCATGTAAGCAGCTAAATCAGTTTTGTACCCTTCTTGAGCTGCTGCTGATATGCCTTCACGTCCTGGACTTAAGAAATCAGTCCAAAAATCGCCAAAGCCATAGTCATCTCCTGAAGTAAATGCAGACTTTAATCCCTGCATAAAAGTTTCAGGCTTTGCTGCGTCGCCTAATGCCTTACCAACAACTTCTCCGCTACCTTCTGTGACTGCTTTATCACCAACTGCCGCTGTTACATCACCAACATCAGGACCTATATCACCAGTAAAGCCATCTTGCTTAAATACACCGCCACCGACTTTACCACCTGCCGCTGTTACATCAGCAGCTACACCAGAAATATTGCTTGAAAGAGCCGCAGTAAACGGGTTGTCAGGGGTAAACATAGTGCCTAAATCTTGTAAACCCGCCACATTTCCAGGATCTACACTAGAGCCTACGAAACTTCCTCCTGTAACCATGTTACCAACACCTGCGGTAATACCTGTCACAACACCCGCTTTTAACGAGTCACCTAAATTTTTACCTTGAACCAAATTACCTGCGGTCGCACCTATTCCTGCTGCTAAAGCAAGGGGCATCGCAGGAAGTAAAATAGGAGCAGCAATAGCCAAAACAACGGGGGCTATTTTCTTAACAACATTGACTACTGTTTTTACTATTTTCTTAAGGAACTTGAAAAAGAATTCAGGTTGTCCCGTTTCAGGGTTCAAAGAGTTTAACTCATTACCAACAACATAACGCTCAGGCTCTAAACCCATTTCTTCCATTTGGGTAAAAATCATACGTTTAAGTCTAGGGTTGTTTTCTAACACTTCTAAAGGGATTACTGTTTCACCTTCAGCAGCGTGAACAACATAAGTATCGCCATTACGCCCAAACTCCGCAAGCATCTCAGCTGCTTGTTGGTGTTGAGCAATCCCGCCTTCTGAAAGGATCGCATCTAAGGGGGAAGTTTCTATTACTTCATAATCTAGTGTTTCTATGCCTTGCATTTTTCACCTGTGTCTTTCTGGGGGAAATATGCAGGAGGCGTTAACTCCTGTACAGACGCTATAGACATAATACAGTCAACTATACAATATCGCAACCTACATATTCCTTTAATCGTTATCATGTTACTACCGTCACAATTCCTACTGCTCCTGTAACTGAGTTACCTCTTAAATTGGAAATATCTGCTACAGCTACTTTAACATTGCCCATCATTCCAGAAACATCTCTGTACTGAAATAACTCTCCAGGAGCTAACCCTTGGTCATCTGTTTGCAAGTCCGTTAAAGTTAAACGGGTGTGTCTTCCCTCACCTGGATTTTGAATTTGGGTTAAATAAACAGAAAATGACCGCATTATCTCGGCCATATACTCTTGCTGGTATTCTTCTGGGGGTACAGGAAAGAATGGTAAGACTAAATTTCTTGACATTATCTTCGTCCATCGGGCTTAACATCTACTCGGGGAGAACCTAACCGCCATGCCACACCCTCGTCGGCAGAGTCAACCCTCAGTGCAAAAGACCTGCCCCTAAGACGTAAATTAACCTCGTCTGTAAACTGTTCCACTACTGTAGACGTTCCCGCTGCTGATTGAGCAACTGAACCTGCTTGGGATTGCAGATAAGTACCTCCAGGATAATTTCGGGTCTTAATTGTAAACGTAGCTTTAGGCGATGTTGCGGTAGAATCTCTAAACGTAAGGTCAGGTATTAACCTATTTATAAATGTGAAATGGTCGCCCTCACCCATATCAAACTGACTAGATTCTATGTACGCAGGGATAGCAGAAACGGGCTCGGTACTGCCATCATCTAAACCACTTTCATGTGTGTACAAATAATGATCTGTCCCTGCGGCTACAGGATTACTTTCAATCCCACGATCTAACCAAGCTGTTCGAGCTAGATTACCATAGTACCAGATTTTTTGTTGGTAGTTATAAACAACATACTTATCGTTCTCAGCACTGTTAGCGCTCGGATAAAACCACCAAACTTCAGAAAAAGAAGTATTTGTAGAAGCTGTGACTTTTTGTATCTGCAACTCATTAAAGTCGTTAAACACATAATCCCTTACAGTACAGGGGAGTCTTTGCACCCCTCCCCCATAAGTATAGAACTCTTGTTTACCCATCCAAAAGACCATATCTTCTACAGCTATGGCGGCTAATGGTCCTGCAATAGTTACGTTTTCAGATATGGCATTTATACCGAATGTAAAAGGAGGCCCTAAAAACTGCATTGCGTGTAACGATTCGTCTGTAAATACAAGTATCTGCTGCCGTGTTTCAATAGCTGTGACAATTTCTGAACCTGACCCCAACCTTAAATCACCCGCTGTATTAGTAGCTGAACTTTGCCAATCAGTTAAACTTTCTTGTGATCCAAACCTTATCAACAAAGGGTCTTGTGTACCCAGTCCCGAGCCAGAAGGGTCACATCCAAATGCTATAATATGTCTGTCTCTATCTGAAACCAGCACCTTTTTTGCTATTGTCGGAGCTTGATTAGAACCTATAAGAGAGTCTAAAGACACAGCTCTTGCAGTTACCCCATCCGAAGAATTCCAATAATAGATTCCTGCATCTCGGGCATTAAATATAAGATCTTCCCCGAAATTATCGTGGCTCCATATTCTTAGTGTAGCCCCATCCACAGATAAATCTGTTGCAGAGTTCCACGTTCCACGACCGTATGGTCCTGCATTCCAGCCGTTGCCTGTAACAGAGCTATTCAGACCTACTGTTGCTTGATATGCGGCATCCGCAGCTGACCCCCCATTACCTGAGTCACTGGAGTTTGCCACAACAGGGATAGGGTTTAATCCTTCTGTTGTGGTAATGCTACTTATAGATGTTTCCGCTTTACGGGCAGCAAAAGTGAATGTATTCTCGTTGGGGACTGTTATTACTTGGTATTCTTGGTTTAAAACCCCTGCGGTTATAACTCCTCCAAGAGAAACAGCCCCTGATAAAGTAACAAAGTCATCAGCAGTTGCCCCATGTGAACTATCAGTAGCCGTAATTGTAGATGAGCCGTTTGTCGCCGCAAATACTATGCCATTTGTAGTTGTCGCGCGTATTGGCGTTACATCATGGAAAGCCCCACCTTCATTCACATAATATTTAAGATGAGTTCCCACACCCAGAAATTGTGACCCACTTAGAGTAACCCACGGATGTAAGGCACGAGCTGAGCCTAAGTACGCATTTATGGCATACCTGACCCAACCGCCTATTTTTTCTGGAAAGCCAAACCGAAAACGAGTTTTATCTGAGTCAAACCAACCCCCCTCATTTGAATAAGAAGTTGTTTCTCTGTTTATCCCAGGACGAAATTGTAACTTTGTTAGCGGCATTTTAATCCTTTGAATAAAAACTCGTTAAACAGCCTCTACATTAGATTCTAAAGAGGTTGTCAACGCTTGCATAAACGCCATGCGTCCCATTTTCAACTGGTCGATGTTAAAATTAGCAGAGCCAATCTTTCGATCTAAATCAGCAACGTGGTTTACCATTACCTTCTGTTGGTCCGTAAGTTGGTCTTCAGTGTAAGATTTATCATTGATCGTAATGGTGTTTGTTTTTTTCTCAGCCATTGTGATCTCCTTTTAGTTTGTTACCACGGAACACCCGTGGCAGTGGTTGGCGTTTTAAGCACCGCTATCTGTGCAGCAAGTCCCGCCTCAGTATCGTCTTTGCCAACAGAGGCTTGCACCCATGCTATACAATTAGCTTCTGTCACACTGTCGTAAGCAATGAAGTCAGATGCGCTTGGGTCTGGAATACAGCATACGGTGCCGTAGCTCCCTACTGAGTAATCACCGTCCACTGCATTGCAACGCCAGTGTATTATGTCGATGCCACCTGTTGCGATTGTGTTTTCAACGGTTTGTATAGCCCATGTGTATGTGATTGCCATTTATCTATCCTTCCAGTGCCGTTAAGCGTGTCTCAATAGCTGCGAACCGTTGCTCATTGTATGCCGCTAAGAAGGACAACAACTCATTATAACGTATACCTAGTGTTGTTTTCTTAGTTGAGCCTTCTGGTGCTTCGCTTTCTATGTAATACTGATCTGTTCTGGTGTAGGCATCAGTAGCTTTAACTCCAGCATCTTCGTTTGCTTCTACAGCATCAACATCAACATCATGTTCCCACCATGAACCAGAAGTAAACAAAGAATAATTACCAGCATCTAAACCTTCAGCACTAAAAGCTGCTTGTACGTCTTGGGCAATAGTACCTGTATGTGTACGGGCATCATCTCCTTCTGTTGCAACGTTAGATTTCCAACGAAATGTTTTAAAGAGTGCAGAAAGACGTTTAGCGGCTAACATTTCAGTTGAAGTAAGACCAGCTATGTCTTGTTTTAGGGTTTCGTCAGAAGTGCTAATAGTGCCGTTTGATGCGAAGAGTTGCTTGAACCTATTTCCATTTGCCCCAATGTCACAAGCGGCATTGTTTGTACTCATTGCCGCCATAGGCAAAATTGCGTTAGTTGCAAAAGAGACGCCAGCGTGGTTTGCTACTGTACCACCTACAGATAAATTATCGTCTCCAAGAAGACTAATCTGCCCTTTCTCAGCATTATTGTTGTAAATTTGAACTATTGCGCCATTGCCAGCTTGACGATTTAAAGCTAATGGACTTGCGTTTCCTGATGTAGTTGCAAGCATTGCGTGGTCACTAGCACCAGCTCGCATTTCAGAGCCAACATTACCAGCCCCTGTGGCAGTCTTGCCTACCAAAAATTTACTGGAAGCAAAACGTCCCGCCTCCGCAAGAGAAAGACCTGTATTAAAAGTAATAAATCCACCTTCTAAACTTAACTCTGCACTTGCACTTGTTAATCCATAGTTATTTCTAATATGGAAAATTGTATTACCACTATTGTCGGCGTGAATGGCTTGGTTATCCATTCTAATTTGGCAGTCATCACCAGAAATATGTATACATGGGCCAGCAGCACCACCCATAGCAGCAGTGCCAGTTGTCCCAAGTTTTGTTGGGTTGTTATTATTAACACCGATAGAAGGTGTGCCAGTGCCAGACTGTCCTTCTACAAAAAGGGTATTAGCAGAATTTGCAGTCTCAACACGGAAGTCAGCGTCAGCACCTGAATCATTAAAAACAACATTACCAGAACTATCAATCGACATACGCTCAACACCTGAAACAGTGTCTATTGCCGCTGTCTTAAGAAGTATTTTTGTAGCGGCATTTAAGGCAGACGTTCCACCACCAATGCTAATTTGATTAAACGCAGCTTCATTTTCTACTTGCAAGACATTTACATTTTGTTCGTTTGTATCATGTGAAAGCATTTGCAAATTAAACGATTTGTTGGTTTCATCCGATCCAGACGTACCAGAAAGAATTATATCTCCTGTGGCATCAATAACTAGTTTCGTAGCACTACCTACAGCTAAAGCAAGTTCCCCAAAACCACTTGACGCATCAATCTTGTGACCTGCATTATCTCTTGAACCTTGTGTTTGATACTGGGAAAACTTTAGCTCACGACTACTAGTGTCATCGCCTACTTGAAGATATTGACTGTTAGTGCCTACGTCTGTTCCAGATTTTAGAAGTTTGCTAATCGTAGACGCATTATTACTAGCGAAACCGCCATTAAAAACCGTGGCTGCCGTTGTGGTCAGGACGCCTGTAACGGCAAGAGTGCTACTAAAAGTAGCCGCACCAGCAGCGTCTATTGTTAATCTATCATTATTGCCACCTGTACCAAGAACTAAAGCATCTGAAGCACCTGTGTGCAGAATTAGTTGATTAGCAGTATCATTTCTTATTGTTACAGAGCCTGAATTAGGACCGCCAAATCTGGCTACATCATTAGCACCACCTAAGTAATCATAAAATCCATCTGCGTTTATCAGGGTTCTTTGTGTTCCCGCAGTTGAAAATGCAATAGAATTGGCGGCTGGAAATAATATGCCTGTGTCAAGATCACCTGTGTTTGTAATTGAAGGCGCACCAGCAGAGCCATCAGCAAAAGAACTAACACCACCAACAACCAAATCATCCGTAACAGTCAGATCGTCTTGAACCTTGAGGTCAACAACATTCAACGAGGCAAAAGCGTCTACAACAGCAGCACCAGATCCTGCACCATCTAAATAAACAGCTTTAGTGTCTCCTGGAGGTATTGTTATCGTTGCCCCAGAGCCTTGCTTAATAATAATGTTTTGCGAACCACTTGTACCGTTTTCTATAAAGTGCATTCTTGATAAAGTATTAGGGGCTATTGTAATTGTACACGCTGAGTCTAATGTACCCGTGTATTCAATATACATAGACCGAGCAGGGTCTGTTGCACCATCAGCAACCGTTGAGGTGTGCGTATTTGCGTTTGTTGTTATAGCCTCAGTACCGTAACTAAGACCCTCTGCAATTAATTCAAGGTTAGTGTTGGTTGTGTCCCCCCACGTTCCTGATTGTTCGCCAGACCCTATTTCTTCTAATCTTAGATCGTTTACATATGAGCTTGCCATTTTAAGTTGTCCTTATGCTGCCACGTCTGTCCAAGAAGGGGTCTGACTTGGTGATATTGCACTAAAATTAGAGTTTTGGCTAGGTATAATTTGACCCCATACAATAGGAAACTCTTCTATAGATGTTACTAGTCCTGTTGCGCTAACTCCCGTAACAGAGACATTCGCGTTACCTACAGTTACAGCCGTTGCGGCATTAACCGATGCTGTCATCGTTACCATCGTATTTGTGGTAAAGTAACTACCTAATGCAGCGGTACCCGCTACTCCTGTAACCGAAACATTAGCTAAACCTACAACTGTTACAGACCCAATAGCAGATGTACCTGCAAGTCCCGTAACAGGGACAATAGCCGCGCCAACTACCGTTGAAGCCCCTACAGATCCTGTAGCTGTGATAGAATACGCAACATTTGTATTCCAAGTAGAAGTGTTCCATCCTTGTATGGAACTGTTCCATCCTTGAAACGCTGCTACGTTATTGATAGACATTAGGCTATCCTAATAATCGCATTACTTGCATCGGCAGTTGGGAACACAATCGTAAAATCGCCCGAACTGGCTGCTTTATCTGCGCCAAAATCCAGTACACAAACTGTTGGATCACCCGTAGCGGCTTCGTTAAATATTAAAGCACCCCTAACAGCCGATATTGTAACGGTTGAAAAAACCTCATCTGCAAAATCTGCCAAAGCTGTTGTTCCACTAGCCACGGGGGTCACACTTGTTAAAAAGTTCCCTTTAGCTGTGTAGTTCGTACCACTAATCTCGTTGCCAGAAGTGTATGCAGTAGTTGCAGCGGTGAAAGTAGCACTGTTGTCATACAGAGCTAATTTGAACACGTTACTCGCTGCTGTGAAGTTGTGAACGCCCTTCATTAGTTCTACTTTAAATGAGGTGCATAGAAAGTTGCCATTAAAAGCCATCTACATTTTCCTTATATATTCTGCAAGTTTCAGGTTTCCAGAATCTTTTATCGCATTATATACAGTAGTTCTATCACTTTTAATAGCCTGTTTCATATATACTTCAATAACTTTTTCCATCTCTTTTCGGTAGGCATAAGCCTGTTCTCGTATTGCAGGAGGAGCATTGTCAGATATACCAATAATTTTATTGACGCATCTCGTCGCTGTTTCTTCTGGGGTAAACCCCCTGTTGTCTGTAGTTTGAACTCCGACTGATCCAACTGTAACCTCAATGGATTCTGTAAACA
>Ga0209279_10000449_pt1 | contig 27088 bp, 31 predicted proteins | sample CoawatmetaG00DNA_3_FD_187508 | JGI IMG/M metagenome (GOLD analysis project Ga0209279, IMG submission 187508) | Marine microbial communities from the West Antarctic Peninsula - Coastal water metaG006-DNA (SPAdes) (version 2) | ecosystem: Environmental > Aquatic > Marine > Coastal ... | reverse complement strand
AAAATATTTAATGAGGTATGGTAAGAAGGGTGGTCATAATAGAAAAGATCTATTGAAGGCTGTTCATTATATTGTATTGCTAGCACATTTTACATCAGGAGATGATAATGGAAATTAAGATTGAGATTGAAGAACTAAAGAAGAGAAAACTATTTGTAGCTACTCCTATGTATGGTGGACAATGTCATGGTATGTATACTAGAAGTACTAATGACTTATCTGCATTGTGTATGCATTATGGAATAGAAGTTAAGTTTTATTATTTGTTTAATGAAAGTTTAATTACAAGAGCTCGTAACTATTGTTGTGATGAGTTTATGAGAAGTGATAGTACTCATATGATATTTATTGATAGTGATATTGGTTTTGATGCTAGAGATGTTATCTCTATGATGGCATTAATGGATCATGAAGATGAGAAGTCTAAGTATGATATACTATGTGCTCCTTATCCTAAGAAATGTATTGCTTGGGAAAAGATTAAAGCAGCTGTAGATCAAGGTAAGGCTGATGAAGATCCTAATAACCTAGACAAGTATGTTGGTGACTTTGTTTTTAATCCTGTACCTGGTACAGATAGAATACAATTAGATGAACCAGCTGAAGTGTTAGAAGGTGGTACTGGCTTTATGATGTTTACTAAAAAGATATTACAAAAGTATAAAGATGCTTACTGGGATGATAGTGAGAACAGTCCTGGTGGATTTAGATATAGACCTGACCATGTTAGAACTAAAGAGTTTGATGGTAGTACAGAAATAATGATGTACTTCCAAGCATTGATTGATCCTAAGACTAGACGTTACCTTTCAGAAGATTATATGTTCTGTCAGTGGTCTCGTAAGATAGGTCTGAAGATATGGTTATGTCCTTGGATGCAGTTACAACATGTTGGTACTCATGTGTTTGGTGGTACGTTAGCTGATCTAGCTCAGATACAAGCATCTGCTACAGCTGATGCCTCTAAGGTAGGAGCTAAGAGATCTCCTAAAGATAAACAAATTGGAGGTCCTTTAGAGAATAGCAAGATGAAAATGACTGCAACAGCTCAAACACCTGTCACAGGTAAATTTGAAGATAATACATCAAAGAAGTTGGCTGCAAAGAAAGCGAGACAAAATGCAAATAAGTAATGAGACTATTGATATACTAAAAAACTTTGCTATGATTAATCCATCCATAGCATTTGAACCTGGTAACGTATTACAGACTGTAGCTACTAATAAAACTATTATGGCTAGAGCAGAACTTGTAGATGTGTTACCATCTCCTGGAGCAATATATGATCTAAGTAGATTCTTAGGTGTAGTAAGTTTATTTGAAACCCCTGAGTATGAATTCAATACGTCTCAGGTAACTATCAAGGAGAGATCCAAATCTGTTAACTATACATTTGCAGATCCTTCTATGATAGTTACACCCCCTAATGGTAAAACCTTAGCTATCGAAGAGCCTGATGTTGATATAGAAGTATCTGGTGAAAAGATATCTGCTGTATTGAAAGCAGCTGCTATACTTCAACTTAAAGAAGTAGCTATATCATGTGACGGTTCACAAGTATACTTAGAAGGTTTAGATACTAATGGTTCTGATACCTACAAAGAAGTGATACAAGACTGGACACCAGAGTCTACTTTTCAATTTATATTTAAGACTGAAAGTTTTAAAATGCTTCCAGGTGACTATAATGTAAAAATTAATAAAGGTGGCATTGCTCAGTTCTCATCTAAGCGTGGTGAAGTATTGATAACTTATTGGGTAGCAGCGGAGTCAAGCTCTAATTATAATGGATAGTAATAATGCGTGAAGAATTTTTATGGGTAGAAAAGTATAGACCAAAAACTGTATCTGAGACCATACTTCCGGATGAACTAAAGAAAACCTTCCAACAGTTTGTAGACAATAAAAACATACCAAACTTACTGTTAGCTGGAGGTCCAGGTGTTGGTAAGACAACCATAGCTAAGGCTATGTTAGACGAACTAGAGTGCGATTATATCGTTATAAACGGTAGTCTATCAGGTAATATTGATACATTGCGCAATGACATAATGCAGTTTGCTTCCTCTATGAGTTTAGTAGGTGGAAGGAAATATGTTATACTAGATGAGGCTGACTATTTGAATCCTAATAGTACTCAACCAGCTCTTAGAAACTTTATGGAAGAGTTTAGTAAGAACTGTGGATTCATAATGACCTGTAATTTTAAGAATAGAATTATAGATCCATTACAATCTAGATGTAGTGTTATAGATTTTAAAATAGATAAGTCTGTAAGAGATAAATTAGCTGTTAGCTTTATGAAAAGAGTACGAGGTATACTTGAGACTGAAAGTGTACAATCAGATGATAAGGTTGTGGCTGAACTTATAATAAAATTCTTTCCTGATTGGAGAAGAGTATTAAATGAGCTACAAAGGTATAGTGCCACTGGTAAAATAGATAGTGGAATACTTAGTAGCTTATCTGATGACAACTTTAAAGTATTAGTAAGTCATTTAAAATCTAAGAACTTTACAGAGATGAGGAAGTGGGTAGCTTCTAACTTAGATAATGAACCAGTAGTAATATTCAGACACATCTATGATCATTCTAATGCTCTGATGAGTAAAGGTTCTGTACCACAACTTGTACTTACTATAGCAGACTATCAATATAAAAGTGCATTCGTAGCTGACCAAGAGGTAAATATGGTAGCATGTTTAACTCAACTAATGGCAGAATGCGAATGGCTTTAAAGGTTGCAATAGTAGGAACAGGTGTAGCTGGTTTAACAACTGCATACTTTCTTGCAAAAAAAGGTTACGAGATAGATTTATTTGATCGTAATAAATCAGTAGCAAGTGAATGTAGTTTTGCTAATGGTGGACAAATATCTGTTTGTAATGCTGAGGTATGGAACACTTGGGACAATGTTATGCATGGTCTTAGTTGGTTAAGAAAAGCAGACGCACCTCTCTCTTTAAGATTAGATGTACTTGGTTGGAATAAAATTAAATGGCTAGCTAGCTTTTTAGGTACAACTGCTTTAGGTGGTTATGAAAAGAACACTCGTAAGATAATTGACTACAGTTTAAGATCAAGAGAATTGTTATTAGAACTTGAAAATGATATCAATATAAAATATGATCAACAGTATTGTGGTATTGTTCATGTGTATCGTAATGGTGCATCATACAGACATGCACAAGAATCAAATAAAAGATTTGCAGATACTGGATGGAATGTCCAAGACATAGATGTAGATAGAATAGAAGGAATTAAAACTTCTAATATGGTAGGTGCTACTATTGCACCAGATGATTGGGTTGGAGATATAAATTTATTTTGTACTGAGCTTATGTATCATCTTCAATCTAATTATCCTGTAGGTAGATATAAAAATAATGTTACAAGAAAGCAAACAAAAGAAACTGGTAACATAGGTTTAGATACATTACAAAGAGACTATGATGAAGTAGTAGTTGCTGCTGGAGCAGATACAGCAAGGCTTGTGCCAGGTACTGGAATAATTCCTGTCAAAGGTTATTCAATTACAATAAAAGATTTAGAACAAGTAGCTCCAAAGTATTCTATATTAGATGATGATAAAAAAATAGTGTCGTCTACATTTGGAAATAGATTTAGAGTAGCTGGTACAGCTGAGTTAGCAGGATACAATACTCGTATAAGAGAAGAAAGATTAAATCCATTACTTAAATGGACTAAAGATACGACAAACGTAGAGCCAGAAAGTTATACATCATGGGCATGTTTAAGACCTATGACACCTAATATGTTGCCTTTGGTAAAGAAAGTAGGTAAGGTATGGGTTAATAGTGGAGCTGGACATCTTGGATGGACAATGGGTATGGCATTAGCAGAAAGAATAAGTGATAAGATATGAAAAAAAGAATACATGTCAACATGCACATCATAAGAAAGAATTTAAAAACAGGAGAAAGAAATCCTGTACTAACAGTTAAGACAAGTAAGAGTAATACATATGCTCATGAAGTACATATAGATGGTCCTAGTAAAGTTATCTATAGTCCTGACAAACCTTTATCATGTGGTGCAAGAGTATGGATAGAAACAGATAGTGAAGTGGAATTAAAATAAATGGATATCCACAGTATCAATAATGGTGTAGCAACTGAAATATCTAATATTGACATCTCATCATTAACTATTTTGGAAACAGAAAAAGTAAAAGATTGTTTACATAAGAATCTAATACTTGTAATAAAGAATCAAAGTTGTGATTCATATAACTATACAAAGTTTATTGAGGGTCTTGGAAACGTGGCCAACTATATTCAAATGATTTATAACAATGACGGAACGCTAGCCAACAATCCTGGTGAACCAACCGACATGTGGACAAATGCTAAAAATGTATATCCAGTTCAGAGAGTTACAGGTAAAAAAGTAGACGGTAAAAGATCAGGTATTTTTGGGTCTGGTGTCCTTGATTGGCATGCAAATCTCAATGGACTTAATCGTGCAGACGGTGTAGCACTACAAGGTTATGAACACTGCAAGAATACATCTACATCATTTCTTAATACCAACTTAGCATATTTAGAGATGCCTGACGATTTGCGTAACGATATTGATAACGTCTATGCAGAATATGAGTACGCTCCTGAAGTATGGGCTAAAGGTCTTCCTGATGATCAGTTGAATGAAATGAAAGGATACAGACCTGATATATCAAATAATAATTTAAATACTGATAAGTATAAGATGTGGTTAATACAACAGAATGTTAAAGGTATTAAAGGTTTATATTTCTATACTAATAATAAGTGTAAAATTATTACTAACGATAATACATTATACGATAGGCTACATAAGCATGTGTTTCAAGAAAAATATATCTATCAACACTGGTGGAACCCTGGCGATATTGTTGTAACGGATCAGTTATTAACATTACATAAGAGAGATCAAAACGATCCTGAAATTTTACAAAGACGAGTATTACACCGTATAACATTTAGAATATCAAACTATGACAACTACATAGAAAAAATGAATAAAGGATTATAATGAAACCATTTGATTATATAAATTCAATAAATCATACTAAGAAAAATTTAATGGTAGATTCTGAGAACGATAAGTTGGCAGAGTCAAGTTACGTACCATTCATAACAAATAGAACATTATCTTATTTTCCAGACACCTTATTTTACAGCAATGAAATTAACCAACATCATCACGTAGATCACAAACTACAATATGACTATTTAATAAATAGCGTTAGACCCAAGAAAAGATATGCAAAGTGGGTGAAGGTGCAGGATAGTGATGATTTGGAAATTGTTAAATTATACTTTGGTTATTCTACAAACAAGGCTTTACAAGCTCTAAAAGTCCTATCCCTTAAACAACTGGAAATTATAACGAAGAAGGTTACAAGGGGTGTAAAAAATGAGTCAAGAATTAATTGATAGCATGGTTGAAGTGGGTCTTCAAGAACAAGAAGATTTTTTAAAAGTTAGAGAGACTCTTACACGTATAGGTGTTGCATCTCGTAAAGACAAAACTTTATATCAAAGTTGTCACATTCTCCATAAACAAGGTAAGTATTATATTGTACATTTTAAAGAGCTGTTTGCTCTTGATGGCAAGCCAACTAACTTTAATGAAGAAGATCAAGGTAGAAGAAATACTATCACTAATTTATTAGCTGAGTGGGGTCTAATTAGTTTAGTTGATCCAGATAAAGCTACAGATCCTATCGCACCTTTAAGTCAAATTAAAATTATATCTCATAAAGAAAAAGATGAGTGGACACTTGTTGCAAAATATAACATAGGGCGCAAAAAGTAATAGCACATATACGAAAAGCTGTTGACTTCTTAGAGTAAAATACCCATATATAATAGTATAGAGGTTGCCATAATGGGACCTCATTACAACTCGCTTTTAAAGGAGAACAACAATGGTTTTACACAACCTAAACTTTGACCCATTCCATTCACGCACTGTAGGCTTTGAAAAAATATTTGATAGACTTAGTCGTATAGCTGAATCAGACATGCCATCCCAATCATCCTATCCCCCATATAACATTCACCGACAAGGTGATGATAAATTTGATATTGAAATTGCTGTAGCAGGATTTTCAGAGGAGGACCTAGATATTGAGTATAAAGATAACGAACTTACCATTGAGGGTAAGAAAAAAGAAGACAAAGAATCAGATTACGTCCACAAAGGTATCGCTAACCGAAGCTTCAAGAAAGTCTGGCATATTGAAGACCACACAGAAGTCATTGACGCAGAACTCAAACACGGATTACTCAAAGTTTCTTTGGAAAAAATTGTACCAGAAGAACTGAAACCAAAGAAAATAAAAATCAACTCGAAACAAGAACGACGAACAACTGAACAGCTCTTGCAAGAGGGCAAATCATAACCCATTCAAAGGGCTCTTCGGAGCCCTTTTTTTTATGTTGACTACCAATTAGATATATGTGATGGTAGACTCAAATATGAAGGAGCAAATTATGAATATAAAACATTTAAGAGAACAATTAGAAATAGACGAAGGAGTTAAATATGACATTTACAATGATCACCTCGGGTATCCTACTTTTGGTATCGGTCATCTTGTTACTAAAGCAGACCCGGAAAGTGGACAAAGTGTTGGCACTCCCATCACGAGAGACAGAGTCAGACAAGCCTTTGAGTCAGATGTACAATCTGTCATAGAAGATTGCAATAAATTATATAATGATTTTGATGAGTTGCCAGAAGAGGTACAACAAATTATAGCGAACATGATGTTTAATTTAGGAAGAACTAGATTGACAAAGTTTCGTGGTATGAAAAGGGGTGTTGATGCTATGGATTGGAATGCTGCAGCTGAAGAAATGGTTGACAGTGCCTGGTATAGACAAGTTACTAACCGAGCAGATCGTTTAGTCCAAAGAATGAGAAGCGTAAGAACCTAGGAGAACAAGCATGTGGCCTTATACAGAAGAAGAAGCTAAATGGCTATCAGGTAAATAGGTTATAAGGGGTAGACATACTGTCTGCCCCTCGGTGATATAAAATAGGAGAATAAAAATGAATATAATAATTAGTGCACTAGTCTTAGGACTATTATTAATCGCCCCATCACAAGCCTATGAAAACAACAAAGGCTATAGTACGTTGCCTGGCTTTAGTGCTGGTTACAGATATTGGTTTGATCTAGATGATGATAAAGAAGGTAAAATAAGATTGTTTGGAAAGTATAAACAAGTTGATGGTAGTACTATGAAGTTTGGCTGGGATAAAAAAACTGGTAATGATCTGAACAGTTGGGACGAAGATGATGATGGCGTTATCTTTTTTGAACAAGAGTATAAATTTTAGTTGACCTGTACATAGTATTGTAGTAATATAAATTATGAAAGATTTTTATACTAATGTTGCAGTGAATATTGATGGCTGGAATAGTCCTAAAGAACTACTTGTAGTAGGTTATAATGATGACGGTAGATATCAAACTCGTGTACCTATCAAAGATTGCGATCTGCATATCTTTAAAGATGATCCCTCTCGCTCTAGTGAATATCGTACAATAGATGGCAAGCATGTTAAGAAGCATACGTTTGCTAGATGGCGTGATGCTAGACAATTTGTTAGAGAGAATCAAGGAATAAGTAATTCAAAACTATATGGTATTCATTCTAAGATGAGTGCTAAAAATTTAGTAGATCATTACATAAATTATACATGGGATAAAGAAGTTGAGTTTGACTTTGCTAAATTAACTACAGCTGTTATAGATATTGAGGTTGCAGCTGATGAAGGCTTTCCTAGTATTGTAGATGCAGAGAAACCTATTACAGCTATAGCTGTTAAAGTTAGAAAACAAACTATAGTATTTGGTTGTGGTGAATTTACACCTAAGGAAAATAATCATCATTATATTAAATGTATAGATGAAAGAGAATTATTATCTAAATTTTTAGACACATGGGAAAAACTTAACGTAGATATTATTACAGGATGGAACTGTGAACTATTTGATGTACCTTATATTGTTAATAGAATGTATAATATATTAGGTGAAAAAGATATCTTCCGATTGTCACCTTGGGGTATTGTAGAAGAAGGTAGACTATCTAAGTTTGCAAAAATTCCTGGACCTGGACAGTTTCCTAACCCAAGAAATTCTGCTGCAGCTGCTGCTGCCTTATCTAATAAAGAAGGTAAATGGGGTAAGACAGCTTATGATATACTAGGTATTAGTATTATAGATTATCTTGCTGCATATAAAAAGTTTACATACACCCAACAAGAAAGTTATTCTTTAGATAATATATCATCTGTAGAGTTAGGTGAGAAGAAACTAGACTATAGTGAATATGATGGACTGATGGGTCTGTATAAAAATAACTATCAAAAGTTTATTGAATATAATATTAAAGATGTAGAATTAGTAAGTCGTCTTGATGATAAGATGAAACTATTAGAACTTATGGGTGCTATCTCTTATGATGCTCACGTCAATCTTAATGATGCATTTACATCTGTGAGGTTGTGGGACATAATGATACACAACTATCTACTAAAGAAAAAAATAGTAGTTCCAATGATTGATTTATCTATTAAAGAAAGACAAAACCAAGGTGGCTATGTTAAAGATCCACACAAAGGTAAAATACATAAGTGGATAGCATCCTTTGATTTAAATAGTCTATATCCTCATTTGATTATGCAATATAATATTTCACCTGAGACATACAAAGGTGTACATCCTAAGAGAACATCTATTGATAGTATTCTTAATGGTGCTTATAATGGTATAGACAATCCAGATGATTGTACTATAACTGGTGCAGGTGCAATGTATTCTAAAGACCTTAGAGGTTTCTTACCTACATTAATGGAACGTACATATGCTGATCGTGTAGTATGGAAAGACAAATTAAAGTTAGCTAAAAAGGCTGGTAATGAAAATGAGATATCCAGATGTAATAATATGCAGATGGCTAAAAAGATTCAACTTAACTCTGCTTATGGTGCTTTAGCTAATCCTGCTTTTAGATGGTTTAAGATGGAGCATGCTGAAGGTATAACTCTATCTGGTCAGATGGCTATTCGTTGGATAGAGAAAAAGATTAACATCTATATGAATGAGAAGTTCAATACAGAAAAGGTAGATTATGTTATAGCTATTGATACTGATTCAGTTTATGTTACCTTTGATAAGATGGTTGATGATAGTAAGCCTACACCAGAGAATGTTGAGTTGTTAGATCAGTTTATACAAACAACAATGGAACCTAACATTGATAAGTGGTACCAAGAGTTGGCTGACTATACAAATGCTTATGAACAAAAAATGATAATGAAAAGAGAAGTGATAGCAGACAAAGGTGTATGGACTGCTAAGAAACATTACGCTCTTAATGTATGGGACATGGAAGGCTTTAGATATGAAGTACCTCAAAGAAAGATCATGGGACTTGAGTCTGTTAAGAGCTCGACTCCATTAGTCTGTAGACACGCAATAAATAAATCCCTAGAGATAATGCTCAACGAGAATGAAGATGCTTTTATAAAGTATATTGGAGAGTTTAAAGAGAAGTTTAAAACCTTACCATATGAGTCTGTAGCTTTCCCAAGAGGTGTAAGTGATATAGATAAGTGGTGTGATAGATTACCATCACAAGTAATACCTAAGAAAGGTACACCTATTCATGTTAGAGGTTCCATTACATTTAATAATATGTTAGTACAACATAACTTAATGAACAAATATGAGACTATAAAGAATTCAGATAAGATAAAGTTTTGTTATTTGAAACTACCTAATCCATCTAAAGAGCATGTGATATCGTGTCCACAAGCACTACCCAAACAATTTGGGCTAGATAAATATATAGACTACGATAAACAATTTGAAAAGTCTTTTCTTGGACCTATGCAATCTATAGCTGATGCAGCTGGATGGAGAACAGAAAAGATAGTAACACTAGAAGATTTTTGGAAATAGGAGAAGACCATTGGCAACAACAGACTTAGGTGATTTTGATTTTGGATTTACAGCAGTTGATGAAGATGAATTAGAAGCAGTTAGTACTGCCTCTGCAGAAGTAGCAGCATCTACAGAAGGTGCTAAGGCATCACAAAAGAAATTAGATTCCATGTACAATGCAGTAATACCATTATTAAATAACTTACAAAAAAATCCAGAGAAAGAATATATTTTCTGGCCAGACAGACACGGTAAAGTAGAAGCATTTAGAGACAAGTTAACAATATTATATAAGAGTTAAAAATTGAACACATTTAGTTATGAAGCAATTGAAGAGTATCAATTAGAGATAACCACTTATTGCAACGCAGCATGTCCACAATGTCCAAGAAATGTAAATGGAGGTAAGGTTAATCCATACCTAAACGTATGCCATTTAGACGGTAGTGTTATAGATAAGGCATTCCCTGAAGATTTATGCAGACGTTTAAAGCAAGTATTTTTTTGTGGGAGTTATGGTGATCCTATTATGCATCCTGACTTCCATAACATACTTTACAACTTTAGAGATAAAGCACCCGACCTACATTTATATATTCATACTAATGGTGGTGTACATGATGAACAGTGGTGGAGTCGACTTGCTACCGTCTTAGGTCCAAATTCTAAAATAGATTTTGGTATTGATGGATTAGAAGACACCAACCATTTATATAGACGTAATGTTAAATTTAAAAAAGTTATGGCTAATGCTAAAGCATTCATTGATGCAGGAGGAAAGGCTCAATGGAACTGGTTAGTATATAAACACAACGAACATCAAATACCAGAAGCTAAAAAGCTAGCAAAAGAAATGGGCTTTGAGGATATATTATTCAGAGCAACTGGTAGGTTTATGGACCATAAAACTTTGACTACAATAGACAAGTGGCCCGTACAAAATAAAAAGGGTGAAGTAGAATACTATTTAGAACCTCCTACAGATGAACAACATCATAATGCTAGTGTAGTAAATTTACCTAAGCTACACAAAGAGTATCCTGACATAAAAGATTACTTTAACAGTACTAAAATAAAATGTGATGCACTTACAGGAAAGAAAGTAACTATAACTGCTGAGGGATTAGTGTTGCCTTGTAACTTTTTTGAGCATAATCTTTTTGATGCGCGTTTCCGCGGTAATGATTTTTTTCCAAACAGTAATGCTAACCATTTTGAAGATGGTTTTAACCAAGTAGAGAAATTCATAGAAAAGCATAATTCTGTCACTACTGTAGAAGGTGATGTTAAAGAAGGATTACTGAATATACACAATACAAGTTTAAAAGAAGTATTTAAAAATCCGTTTTGGAATGAGCTTGTTGACTCTTGGAGTAAAAAGTTAGATAATGGTAAGATATTTGAATGTGCTTTAACGTGTGGACAGAAACTTTCAAAGGTATGGGATCAAAATAAAAAAATGACAAAAACTTACAGATATTACATAACAGGTAATAATAAAGGATTAGGACTAAATTTGTCTAATCACTTTAATGCAGAAGGTTGTAGTAGATCGTCTGGTTTAGATATAACCAAAGATCTGGATGTTGAGCATATAGCAAAGCAATCACTACATTATGATGTATTTATTAATAATGCGTTTGATGGTCCACCAGACGAAAAATGGGGTAATTATGGTCAAGTTAAAGTATTAATGGAAGTATTCAAATTATGGAAATTTCATAAAAAGACAGGTTGGATATTTAATATAGGTAGTTCAGGAACAGAGGGTGCATATACTATTCCTAAAGCTGCACTTAAACAAGCAAGTAAAGATTGTTCTAATGCATTTAAGTGCAATGAGGTAAAATTTAAAACTACATTAATAACACCAAGCAGATTAGATACGCCTCTATCTCGCAGTAGAAGTAATTGGACAGGTAATGGAATAAATTCTCTTGACCTAGCCAAGTTTATAGAGTATACTGTATCAATGAGTCCTAATCTATGTATTGAGGATTTAGTAATGCAAGTAAATTTGGAGTATGGGAATGAGTGATTTTTTTAGAAATTTAGTAGATGATATGAAAGATGAAGATACATCTATAATGGGTGATGGTAAAGGTGCTGCTGAATATGCTGGTACAATAGATTCAGGCAGCTATATGCTTAATGCTGTAATGTCTGGTTCTATATTTGGTGGAATACCTAATAATAAAATAACTGCCTTTGCAGGTGAATCTGCAACTGGGAAGACTTTCTTTGTATTAGGTGTTGCTAAGCAATTCTTATTAGATAATCCAGATGGTGGAATAGTATATTATGATACTGAAGCAGCTGTCACTAAACAGATGATGGAAGAAAGAGGAGTGGATACAACTCGTGTTATTATATCCCAACCTGACACTATACAGAAATTTAGAACACATGCTATGAAGACTATTGACATGTATGAGAAGTCTCCAGATAGACCTCCTATGATGTTTATATTAGATAGTCTAGGTTTATTATCTACTGAAAAAGAGGTAGCTGATACTACTGAAGGTAAAGATGTACGTGACATGACTAAGTCTCAATTAATCAAAGGTGCCTTTAGAGTGCTAACACTTAAATTAGCAAAAATAGGCGTGCCTATGATTGTTACAAACCATGTTTACGAGGTAATTGGGTCGTATATGCCTATGAAAGAGATGGGTGGTGGTTCTGGGTTAAAATACGCAGCTTCTACTATTGCATACCTTTCTAAGAAGAAAGTAAGAGATGGTACTGAGATTACTGGTATCATTATTAAAGCTAAAATGTTTAAATCTAGGTTAGCTAAAGAGAATGCAGAAGCAGAAGTACTATTATCTTATACAGGTGGATTAGACAGATATTATGGTCTATTAGAGTTTGGTGAAAAGCATGGTATATTTAAGAAGTCTGGTAATAGATATGAAATGGGTGAATCTAAGTTGTATGGTAAACAGATACTAAAAGATCCTGAGAAGTATTTTACTGAGGAGGTATTGAAGCAGATTGATGAAGCATGTAAAACAGAATTTAGCTATGGAACTACTATATGATAGAACAGAAAATTATCGAAGGCTTAATAAGCAGTGAAGATTATTTAAGAAAAACTAAACCGTTTCTAAAAGACGAATACTTTAAGGACTTTACATCTAAAACTATATTTAATCTTGTAGAGGTGTACGTAGACAAGTATAATAAGGTACCTAATGTAGATTCCCTTAGTGTAGATCTAAGTAATTTAACACACTTATCTGAGGATCAATATTCCGATTGTTCTAAATATCTGCAGGGTATTGGACCTAATATTGTTGTAGACTCAGAATGGCTTACATCCGAAACTGAGAAGTTCTGCCAAACTCAGGCAGTATACAACGCAATAATGGAGTCCATTCAAATACTTGACGGTAAAACGAAGACTTCAAAGGGTGCAATACCCGCCTTGTTGACTGACGCTTTATCAGTAAGTTTTGATCCTCATGTAGGACATGACTTTATTGATGATGCTGACGCCCGGTTTGAGTTCTATCATGCTAAAGAAGAAAAACTTCCATTTACATTAGAATATTTCAATAGAATTACTAAAGGTGGTCTATCTAAAAAGACTTTGAATATCTGCCTAGCTGGTACTGGTGTAGGTAAGTCTCTCTTTATGTGTAGCTGTGCTGCTGATAATATGATGAATGGTAAGAACGTATTGTATCTTACTATGGAGATGGCTGAAGAAAAGATAGCTCAAAGAATAGATGCTAATTTAATGGATGTTACTATGGATGAGTTATCCATGTTACCTAAAGAGGCATATGATAAAAAACTAACAAGAATAAAAGATAAGACTACAGGTCAAATAATAATAAAAGAATATCCTACTGCAAGTGCTGGAGTCAATCATTTCAGACACTTACTTAATGAATTAAAGATGAAAAAGAAATTTGTACCAGATATAATATATGTAGACTATTTGAATATATGTATGTCTGCAAGAATTAAATATGGTGCAAGTGTTAACTCGTATACCTATGTAAAAGCAATAGCAGAAGAACTTAGAGGATTAGCTGTAGAGTTTAATGTTCCTGTAGTATCTGCTACTCAAACTACTAGAGCTGGTTTTAGCTCTTCTGATATTGGATTAGAAGATACTTCTGAATCGTTTGGATTACCAGCTACTGCTGACTTTATGTTTGCTTTAATTAGTACAGAAGATTTAGAAGCATTAAACCAATTTCAAGTCAAGCAATTGAAAAATAGATATAGTGATCCTGGCCTCTATAGAAGATTTATTGTAGGGGTAGATAAAAGTAAGATGAAGCTGTATGATGTTGAGCAACATGCTCAGGATGATATGATTAATGATGATACACCAGGCTTTGATCAGACTCCTACTGGTCAGAGAATTAAATTTGAAGGGTTTCAATAATGGGTTACAGACAAAAAGAATATAAAAGTAATGGTTACAAACTAGAAAAAATACCAGGTAGAAAATATCACGTAAGAGAACTTGCAACAGATCAGATAGTACAAACATTTGGTTATATAACTGAAGCAAGAGAGGCTGTACGAAAGTATAGTTTAGGGTCTGGGTTTAATGGATGGACACCAGCTTTCTTTTTGACTAAAATGCCACAGCCTTTAGAGTCTCTTATTGAGGAAGATTAGTGATTATAAAAGTAAGAGGTGCAAAAAATAAAAAGCTAGTAAAATGGCTTAAGCTGGCTGCTCAATTTTATTGTGATGAATTAATGCCAGACGATCTTTCAAGATCTTTATTGCTAAACATTAAAATACAACCTAATACATCTCATTTTAGATATAAAGCAGATTGTATGTGGGATGATTTTACCCCACCTCCTAGTCCTACAGAGTTTAATATTAGAATAGTTAAAGAACAAGATGGAGATGAACATTTCTATTTTAAATCTTTGGCACATGAAATGGTGCATGTAAAACAATTTGCAACTAATCAATTGGATGGTATATATGGCAAAGGTAATACACATGAGTGGAATGGACCTTCATTTAATATACCAAGTAAAAGATATCCTAAGGAAGAAAAAAGAAAAGGTTATACTATTCATGGTTATGATACTAAAGTTATTTTAGATGCTGATGATAAAGACTATTATTTTCAACCATGGGAAATTGAAGCATATGGGCTTGAAGTTGGGTTAATAGCATACTTTGTAGAAGAGTATGGTGACGATATACCTTTTGGAAAAAAAGCTCATGATTGGGATTAGTAGACAAGAGATAGAAGAACTACAAAGAGAGTTTAAAGATACTCAACTTCCTGATCCAGAAATGTACCCACAAAGTTTTTTATATTGTGTAAAGGTACTTAGAACATTAAAGGAGTTAAAATATGGATCAAGATCTTAAAGAAAAAGTAATAGAACAAATTCGAACAGTACATGATCCTGAAATATCTTTGAACATATATGAGCTAGGATTGATATATGATATATCTTTTGATAAAGATAAATGTAATGTTATTATGACACTAACAAGTGCATGGTGTCCTGTTGCCCAAGATATGCCAGTATGGGTAAAGGATGCTGTAATGAAGGTAGACGGGATAAAAGATTGTGATGTACAGGTGGTATTTGAACCTCTATGGGGTCATGATAACATATCAGAAGCTGGTAAACTAGAATTGGGATTGGTATAACATGGATCTATTTCCTGAAGCACAAACATTTCAAGATGGTTTAATGGTTGCAACTAAGCATAAGGTGGTGGAAGAATATATACAAGTGTTTTTAACAACTTATCGGTTGACTGGAGACATAAAGTATAGTAAAAATAATGCATTGGCACAAGCTATGCATGAACGCGATACAGAAATAATGGAATTGTAAAAATAACAAGGAAAAATAATGGAATCTCAAGATATAGTGTTTATATTTAATACGTTTTCATTCCTAGTAAATGGAATACTAGTAATGTTAATGGCTGCAGGTTTTTGCATGCTAGAAGCAGGTATGGTAAGAACTAAAAGTGTGGCAACAATATGCACGAAAAATATTGTATTATATTCTATGGCAGGAGTGTTATACTTTTTAGTAGGATACAACTTAATGTATTCAGGAGTAGATGGAGGCTTTATAGGAACTTTTAGTCCCTTTGATGTAGCTGATCCAGCTACTGAAACTTCAGAAGGTGGTTATGCAGGAGCCTCAGATTGGTTCTTCCAGATGGTATTTGTAGCTACAGCTGCTTCAATAGTATCCGGAGCAGTTGCTGAACGGGTTAAGTTATGGCCTTTCATAGCTGTTGTTGTAGGATTAACAGCAATCATATATCCAATACAGGGTTCATGGACATGGGGAGCAGGCTGGTTATCTGAATTAGGATTTAGTGACTTTGCTGGATCTACTATAGTTCATTCTGTAGGAGGATGGTGTGCTTTAGTAGGATGTCTAGTTGTTGGTGCAAGAAAAGGTAAGTATTCAAAAAAGGGTAAGGTTAATTCAATGCCTGCTTCTTCATTACCTTTAGCAACATTAGGCACTTTTCTATTATGGTTTGGCTGGTTTGGATTTAATGGTGGTTCTCAATTAGCTCTTGGGTCAGTAGCAGATGCAAGTGCAATGGCAAGAATATTTTGTAATACAAATTTAGCTGCTGCAGGTGGTGTTATAGTAGCCATGATATTAGGGCAGCTACTTTATAAGAAGGTAGATTTAACATTTGTTTTAAATGGAGCACTAGGTGGATTAGTATCAATAACTGCTGAACCTTTAGCCCCTTCATTTTTCCAAGCAGTATTAATTGGTGGAACAGGTGGAGCCTTAGTTATGTTAGCAGTACCTTTACTTGATAAATTAAAAATAGATGATGTAGTTGGTGCAATACCAGTTCATTTAGTTTGTGGTATATGGGGAACATTAGCAGTTCCATTGACTAACGCAGACGCAAAATTTAGTACTCAATTAATTGGGGTTGTAGCAATAGGATCATTTGTTGTTATCACTAGCTTCATTCTTTGGTATGGTGTTAAACTTGTATTAGGAATAAGGTTATCAGAAGAAGAAGAACTAAAAGGTTCTGATATAAGTGAGATAGGTCTTAGAAGTTATCCAGAATTTACAGGGAGTAATTAAAATGACACCATGGACACCTACACCATCTGACCCTAAAGGGGTCAGTACACCAAGAGTAACTAAACCAGCAATAGCTGAGTCAGATGTAGAACTAATAAGAGAATGTGTAATATTCTATCTTAATAAGAATGACTTTATGTTAGAAGCTAATACGTCTGCTGGCTTTGTACCATCTGAGAACAATGTAAAGAAAAGAGAGGCTCTACTTCAGCTAATTCATAGAATAGGGAGAATATAATATGTTTAATAAACCACGTGGACCATCTACACCAGCAGCGTTAAAGAAAGTAAATCTTGAAGGCCTGTCTGTTGCTAGACTGATTAGTTTATTTGAAGAGGCTGCTAAAGAAGTTCCAGAAGAGGATGCTAAGTTTTATTTTGGCCAGATGGTAGATTACTTTTCTAATCATTACAATCAGAAAAAAGGTCTTGATTCTGCAGCCAGAGTGTTAGGTTTATAAATATCTCCGTAAGGAGATATTATGAGGGCCTCAGATCAACATGAACTTGATGTAGCAGAACAAATTAATAAAAGTCTTAAAGATGCTGGTAGAACTGATCTAACAGCTGTCCGTCCCAAAGCAGATGTAGCACATTCAGATATAAAAATAACATATAATGGCACATCTAGAACATGGGTTGAAGTTAAGATGGCCCATGATAATGCTTTATTTAATGCTCGCCCAAGTTATAGAAATAATAAAATTGTTTTTAGTAAAAAGAACCCTTCCGCAGTTAAAAATACAATACGAGACAAGTTGAGGCAACCCAATAGTATTGGCATGAAATTTATTAATTCTCTTAGTAAATTTTTGGGTAGAGATGACCAGTGGATGAAAAAGAACAAACTATTAGAAAAAATTACTTTTCTCTCAACAAGCACACCTTCAGTACAGTCTGGTGCTCTAGTAAAACCACCTACTAGTGATACAGGTAGAGTTGCAAACGCAAATTATGAAACCAATCCATTAAGGGAATATGATTTAAATGGAGTTTCAACTCAAGTTGGAAGATCCCCAGATTGGAAAGATGTTCCAAGAAATGATAGTGTGGTCAGCTGGTATGAGTTAACAGACTATATTTTAAAAAACCCTGACAGCTTAATTACTAACGAAGGACCAGGCCGGAATAATATGATTGGATACCTAAGGAAGAATAAAAATATTACAGACTTAGTGACAACACATTATACTAAAGGAAAAAAGGACGGCGGTGCTCATTATATTCAAACGGGACCTGATTTTTATTTGATGGGTAGGAGTGATCCATTACAACTTAATAAAACATTAGCATCTTTTAGAAAAATTCCAGTATATAATGCTGTGGGCAATTTTTCATTTCGTTTAGTTTTAGATAGCACTGAAGGTCGGGTGGAATTAATGCCTGATCTGAGAGCATCTAAACTCATACCAGCATCACCATATGGATTTGATCCTAGAAAGTTAAAGATAAATCCGTTCATATAATTGTTGACCTGTTCTCATTAATGTAGTACAATAAGGTATGAGAAAAGGTAATACACATATGGATCATTTTGAGGACAGAATAGTTCTGGCTCAAAAAAACCCTATACATTGGATAGATGATATGATATCTGGCAAGGTGCAGTGGTCTCGTAAGTGGGACGGTGCACCTGCAATCTTTTTAGGTAGAGATAAAAAAGGTATCTATATTGCTAAGAAAAGTATATTCAATAAAGATTCAAAATTATATTATACATATCAAGAAATTATAGATGATATGGGTGAGAATAAACTTAGTACAAAGCTAGCTGATACATTAATGATATTAGAAGACAGTGACTTACAGCTAGGGGATCTTGTACAGGGTGATCTGTTATTTACCAGAGGCATGGTTGAGTATACTAAAGGTAGAGGCATATTCCAAGCAAATACATTAGTATACTCAGCTCCTGGTCTTAAAGGTTCTGATTGGGTTGGTATAGCTTGGCATACTAATTATATTGATGGTCAAGCTCATTATGGTTATGATATTAAGAAGATGATTGGTTCGCCATATGGTTTATGGCATTTCAATGCTCATGATGAAATAGATGAGATAGACGATAATACTAAACAACTATTAGAATATATGAAAAAAGAATATAGTTCTGTTAAACATAAATTCAATCTTAGTCCTATGACAATAGATTTGTGGGTTGTTTATATTAATTCTTTAATAATGAAAGGTACATTTAATGTTAACGGTAACATTACTAATTTTGCTGATTTTGTTGTAGCACATATGAACAAAGCTGTTGATTCAGTTAAACGTGAAGAAACTAAGATAAGAAAGGCTGAATTATATACACCTGTGTTTAAAAACCTGCCTGATATGGTAGCTGTTGATAAAATGCATAGCTTATTATATCGAATGAAAATAGTAATTCTAAAAAGCCTAAATAAGGCTAGCAGTGTAGAAACATTCCTAAAGACTAAAGATGGTTTAAAACCTACTGGTCATGAAGGGTATGTAGCAATAAACCAACATGGTATTGATGCTGTTAAGATAATCGACAGGATGGAATTTAGTTATGCTAATTTTAGTTCTGAAGTGATTAAAGGATGGAACAAAGTTTAAGGAGAAATTTATGAGTATTCCTGTAAGTGCAATGCACTCAGATGTAAAGGACGGCTACTTAGGAGCAGCCGAAAGACAAATTGAGTCCGACCCCGCTTGGACTCATGCTACCGCTGGTAGAGATGCAGTGAGATTAGCTTATGTTCTTTGGAACGAAGCTGGCAACTCTGATTTGTGGGCCGAAGCCGTGACTAACTATCGTGGTTAATTTTTAATAATAACAAGGAGAAGACCTATGTGGAGTAAACCTTCCGTTAGAGAAATAGCCGTTGGACTTGAAATTAATTGTTACGCTTGTGCTGAAATATAAGTAAACGAAGAAATTTTAAGGAAAGGCGGTGATCCAATATCCTTTTTGATAATGGTCTTTAACTAATAAACGTTGAATAAGGGGGCAAAAGTGTACTTGCCCTCTTTTTTATTATAAATAGCAGTGCTCAGTAAGTCTAAGGAAAACCTGAATATGGCGTTACAACAAGATACAAAAGATAAAACAGCTGTCCTAGCTTTTGGAAGGATGAACCCTCCAACAACTGGACACGAACATCTAATAAAAAAAACACATGAAGTTGCAAAGCAACATGGCGGAACAGCCCATGTAGTTGCAAGTCATAAACAACACAAAACCACAGATCCCCTCCCACAAGACAAAAAGCTAGGTTACCTCAGGAAGATAGCTCACCCTGATGTTAATGTATCTGGTTCGTCTACAGGTAATCCTGGACCATTGCATGCTGCTGCAAAGCTACATGCTGCTGGGCACAAGCATTTGGTATACGTTGGAGGCAGTGATCAACATGAAGGCATGCATAAACTTTTAACTAAATATAATGGTAAGAAAAGCGCCCACGGACACTATAATTTTAAAAGTATAAAAAGTGTTAGTGCTGGAGACCGAGATGGGAAAGCTGAAGGTACAAAAGGCATGTCATCTAGTAAGATAAGAGACCACGCAAGAGCTGGTCGACACACAGAATTCAAACAAGGATTACCAAAAGCATTACACCCGGATGCAAAGGAAATTCATGGACATATAGGAGGCACTCAGTTGGAAAGTTTTAAAGAAGCCGTAATGAAAAAGAAATTCAAACCTAGTGGGGAAAAGACAGAAGTGATCACACATACCATGCCATCAGGTGGCAAAGGAGTAGGTGTAAAGAATGGTAGTGGTGGAAAGGGTGCGCCGGCTAATACTACACGTTCCGGAGGGCAAAGGTTTGGTGAAGGAAAAGATCAGTATATGAGAATGGTTAATGCTGAATTTGAAGATTTTACTGGTGACTCATTAGATGAAGTATTATCACGACAAGCTAGAATTAAAAAAGCTCTGATACTTAGACGTTTTAAACATAAGATCCAAAGAAAAAAAGCAATGATGAGGAAAAAACTTGCTACAGCTCCTATGTTAAAGAGAAGAGCAAGAAGACATGCTATTAAATTAGTACGTAAAAGATTTATGGGTAAGAAAGGTGAGAACTATGCTAAGCTAGGTATGGCTGACAAAATAATGATAGACACAAGAGTAGCTACAAAGAAAGCCATTATTGATAGAATAGCTGCTAGATTATTACCTAAAGTACGTAGAGCTGAATTAGTAAGATTAAGAGACTATAAAAAGAACAAACAAGCAGCTGCTAAAAAACCAACTAGTAGTATTAAGAAACCTGCACCTGCACCAGCAAAAAGACCAATAGTAAAATATAAAGGTCCACCTCCAACTTCATCAACACAACAAGCTGTAAAAACTTCTTCATACACAATACCACAAAATGTTAAAACAGAAGAAGTAATTAATATTGTTGATATGTTATCAATGTTATCTGAGAAAGATCAAAAAGCATTAGAAAAGAAAATGAGTAGTACTGATATTGATAATAATATTTTATTTGAAGTATTTGCAATGGGGTTAGATGGAGATGGTCCTCAGACACCTCAGCAACAAGGTTTTATGAGTTTAAATACTTTTATAGCAGATGACTATAATACAGCAGCTGCATTAGAAGTTCCAGATAAAAAATATAAACCAGAAGAAGCTATAACAAACCTAGCACTTAATACTAGAAACAGAAACTCTACTATAAAAAATTATAACTATGGTCCTTTAAACGATAGTGATGAAGAGTATTGGGAAAAGGCAGCAGACCTTTGGGATACAACTACAGAAATAGCTAAAGAATCAAGATGTCACAATTGTGCAGTATTTGATATGAGCCCTCCTACATTAAAAAAGATAGCAAAAGTATTAGGTCCTGATGGAGATAAAATAGTAGAACAAGCTCATATAGGTTATTGTGAGATGTTTGCTTTTAAATGTGCTGGCGCAAGAGTATGTGATGCATGGGTAGGTGGTGGACCACTTAAAGAAGAAGCTGAGATATATGAAGCATTGGACAAGTGGCAAGACACCCCAATTAATGGCGTACAATTAGATAGGAGATTTACAAGACCAATGGTAACTAGATCAACAATGCCAAGATTAACAGAGTTTAAAGCTACAGGAGAAAGATCAGACGTAGAAGATCCCATTGATCCTAAAACTGTTACACATGATATTATAGACAAAGATCCTAAGACTAAAAAGAGGAAGAAGAAAAAAGAAATAACTAGTGCATTAGAGTATCCACATGGTACTAATAAAGCATATAGAAAAGATACACCAGGACAAAAAAATGAAGATATAAATGCTATGTTTGAAGCATTACTTGGTGATAAAGAAGTAAAAAAGAATCAAGACGATCAAGTAAAGGGTGCAGTCAAATATGTTAAAAGATCTGAGTATAATTTAAATAGAAGAATTAAAAGAGTTACAGATAAAGTATTGCAAACTAAAACTGGTGGTGTACAAAATGAAGATGCTGCTGCAATGGCTGCAAAGGAATTAGAAAAAAGAAACCATAAGAGATTACAAGACAAAATGCTTCAACAACTTGCAGTGAAAAAAAGACATTTAGCTCAACGTGCTGCAGCCCAATCTCGTGGTAACAGTGGTAACAACATGCAGAATGAAGATGCTGCTGCACAGCAAAGAGTAGCTAGAGCTCAACAAGGTCAAAAAGAAAGAATGCGAGATCAACATAATAGAGAGATGGAAGGCATGGATAACAGTGAGGCAAAAGCTAAGAAAAGAGAAGCTTTTGTAAAAAGTATGGCAGGATTAAAAGCTAGACAGCAACAAAGAAAAGATACAGCTAGAGCAAGGACTGGAACAGGATTAAAAACAAGTACAAGTAGGGTTGGAATGGATAAGGGTGATCCTAAGTATGGTAAAGGTCCTTATAAAAAAGATGGAATCAACCCATGAGTTTAAAAGATTACGAATCAGAGAGTTCAGCTATACGTAGAATACAACTAGGTGAAAAAGGTCTTTGGGATAACATCCACAATAAAAAAGCTAGAATAAAAAAAGGTTCTGGTGAAACAATGAGAGATAAAGGTGATAAGGGTGCACCTACCCCTGATCAAATGAAAAAAGCTCAGGCGGAAGAAGTACAAAAAAGTATAAATATATATGAAGAAGATATAAAGATACCCTCAAAACTAATGACATTGTTAAGAATGGGATTAGTAGAGAAGGGTGAATTAGAAACTATGAAGAGAGCTTTAAAGAGTGGTGAAGATGCTCTTAAACAACCTGTTCTTAGAAAACAAATTTATGAATTATTTAATAAATTAGTCGACGCCGTTTCAGACGATCAACAAATTTTTGTTCGTATGAGGAAAAGACTACAAACAGATACTAAAGGAGAAGAAGACAATGGTTGATAAACCTAAAGCGACACCTTCTAGGCATAATACATTTGGGATTAGCGATAGTCTTCTTGATGCAGTCAAAAAGGTACACGGACCAACAGCTAATGAAGATAATGCAGCAAGTGAAGCATACGTAAGACCTAAGAAAGCTCAAAGAGATAGAGCTATTGCTCGTAAGAGTGATTCATTGAAGTCAAAAGATTCAGTAGGCTCATCTAACACAACAAGATTTAAACAAAGACATGCAGGGGATACAGTAGCAAAAAGACCAGGTACAAAAGGTATGGCTCGTGGTACAGGAGTTAGTAAAGGACCTAACGATACCAAAAGACCAGTAGGTGGAAATAGTGCTGTTCATCAGGACTTGACAAATGTACCTGAGGATGAATTTAGAAGAAAATATCGTAAATCAAAATCAGCTATGAGAACAGGACTGAGAAAAGAAGAATTGGAAAGTAAAATGGCATTTAAAAATAGTGATTATCAATACAACCGCAACTCATGGATGGACTCTTTGAGAAATGTAGGTAAAGATGGTCTCCAAGAAGGCATTACAGTTGAAATGACTCCAGGAGGTACATCATATAAAGTACTTTCAGTTTCTGCAGACCTTGGTAGTAGAATTAAAGTTGGAGAAACTCTATCTGATACCAATATTGATGACCTCAGAGATAGTGATGTAAGCATATCTTATAAAGGTGGCAAAGGTGGTGATAAGAAAATGGAAGCTAAAGAAGCTCTTTCTAAGTTTGGTCCAGCAATGGATAAAAAATTAGGTGATGAAGAAAAAGCTATATTTAAAAAACAAGGCACTATCAAAATGAGAAAATCTGATGGTGATGGTATACATGGTACAACTGTACAACAAGGTGATACTGCAAAAATAGCTGCACTTAAAGCTAAAGGTTATAAAACAGTATCTGAAGATAAAGATGTAATGAAACATAATTGTGCAACTCATGTTGAAAGTACAGAGTTTGGCGAAGGTGTTTGCATTACTGCACAGCATGCTGAACCAGATGATAATGGTAACGTAGAGTGGTATGATGTAATGTTTGAACATGGTATTGAAAGAGTAGTGACAGAAACAGTAGCTGTTGTAAAATCTGCAAATCATATGCATTCATCTAAAATGAAAAAGAAAAAAGCCATTATGGGTTCCAAGATGGAAGAAAAAGATGTAATGAAACATAACTGTGCAACTCATGTTAAACATGAAGAGTTTGGTGAAGGCAATCCTTTACCAGGACAGCACACATTAGTAGAAAAAGAGAAAAAAGAATGTGAAACTTGTGATGGCACTGGTCAAGTAAAAGGTGAAGAGTGTGATCATTGTGATGGCAAAGGTTATCACATGGAAGGTTACGTAAGTCATTATGATGTTATGTTTGCTGAAGGTATACAAAAAAATGTACCTGTAGAAAACCTTGAAATTTTAGGAGAGTCAATGCACTCCCATAAAACTAAAAAAGGTAAAATGATTGCTAGTAAAAACAAAATGGAAAAATTAGATCCAGTAGGTCAAGGTGATGCTGATATTGACAATGATGGTGATGAAGATAGTTCAGACAAATATTTACATAAAAGACGTAAAGCTATCAAGAAAGCTATCAGCAAAGAAGGTTTCAATGAGAACTTCTCAGCACCTGGTGCAGAAAATCCTAAAGATGCTGCACAAGCATATGGTTTAGCTGAACATTACCTACAACTTGCAAATAGAGATGAATTGTTTGGTAGAGAAGATAAGAAAAAAGTCCATGAAGACTTTGCTAAAAAATTCTTTGACAAGTATAAAGAAATGGTAGCTAATGGAGACGAGTCTGGTGAAGATACTTTTAAAAATGAAGAGACAACAAAAAAGCTAGAGTCTTTTAGTGAGAGCGAAAACTCCCAAACTAATGAATCGTCTGATCAAAATCCTAACATACCATATCCTGGAGATGAATATAAAAGAAAGATGACATCTAAGCCATATTCAGGAAATAATCAAAGTGCATCAAATCCAAGACAGTATGCTATAGATAAAGCTAAAAAAGAAAGAGAAAGATTAGATAAAGGTAAGACATTTTTTCAAAATAAGAAAGCATTAGCAGATAAAGGTATCAAAAGTAAGCCAATAGATAAAGATAAGTTCTTTGGTAAAGGTAAAACTAAAACTGGCGGTGTACAGAATGAAGACCTTAAAGAAGTAGAGTTTGAAGGTTCAATTATATATGAAGGCTTTGACTCATCTAATTTACCAGAGCATGCACCTGAAGTAGTAGAGCATACACCTGATAATTATAGCTATAACAGAAATGCATGGGGTAATGCATTAGCTGAAGTGAACAGGTATAAAGGTAAATCAGGTCATAGAGTAACTCCAACAGGAGGTGGCGACGAGCATGTAATTATGCAGTTAAGAAAAGCTGTATCAGTAGGTGCTAATCACAGTGGAGTAAAGTTTAAAGATGGAGAAACACATAAGATATCAGCTAAAACTGCTCAAAAACATTTAGATCATTATAGTAAATTAAAACCAGAAGATAAAATCAAATGGCAAAATAGTGCTGCTCATTCACATGGTGGACTATCTAGTGCATCAAGTGAAAAGAAATTAGGTCAAGATAAACCTAAATCAGCTTTTAAAAGAGATGAGCCTACAAGAAAATTGATTAATCCAATGGACAAGAATTAACATAAATAATATAAACAAAGAATAGGAGAGAGAACAAATGGCTTTATGGGGAAAATCGACTTCTGCAGCTAGTAGGCCTAAGTTTGTAGTAGACAACACAGACGCAAGAGGAAGCGCAGGCGCCCGTGAAGACGTTTATGCTACCACAGGCGGATGGGCACAAACTTCAGGCAAGGCACATAGTGGCAACGACAACGCAGCCGCAACACCAGAATTACTGGTTTGCATCAGAGGCTTATCAGCAACATTAGGTGCTGCTAATCTATTATCTGTTGACTGGGATGCTACAACAACATTAGCACATGACGGTACAGGCAGATTTGATATGTACTACACGTTTGATGAAGTAGTTACTGTTACATCAGCTGCATGGTCAGCTAATCAAACTATATCTAACAAAGTACATGTTGGCTTACAAACAGTAGGTCCAACTGATATGGCTAATGATGGCGCATTCCAAATGCAATACTATGCTGGATCAGGAACTAATACTCTAACATTTAGAGGTATGATACCTGCTAGTGCAGTATCTGATGCATACATCACAGACCTTAATGGTACATATGCAATGGCAACAGACGGATCATCTGCGGTAGTAGATGCAAACGGAACTACAGTTGTAGCTGTTGATGCAGATCATGATGGTGGTTCAGCTGCTGCTGGTCCAGACGGTTCAACTGAATTGTTTGGTACAACTATCAAGAAAACTGGTTCAACTGTCAATACACTAACAACACAAGCTGGATCAAGTTCTGGAAGTACTACAATATTAACAGGCGTACAGCTTGCATAGTAACGAATTAAGGAATTAGATAATGCCTAAGATTACCAATCTGGGTGCTGGTGCAGCACCCGCAAATACAGACGTATTAGTATTAGTTTCTAATACAGCAGGTACAGCCAACACCCAGAAGGTAACGGTAAACACATTCTTTAGTAATGTGACATCTAATTCCAAATTTGCTAACTTAGAAGCAACAATACTTAAAGGTATTACAGCTAATTTAACTACAGTCGATATAAATG
>Ga0209279_10000445_pt1 | contig 27170 bp, 37 predicted proteins | sample CoawatmetaG00DNA_3_FD_187508 | JGI IMG/M metagenome (GOLD analysis project Ga0209279, IMG submission 187508) | Marine microbial communities from the West Antarctic Peninsula - Coastal water metaG006-DNA (SPAdes) (version 2) | ecosystem: Environmental > Aquatic > Marine > Coastal ... | reverse complement strand
CAATTTTAGCATCATTCATGCATGTTAATAATGAGATTGGTGTTATACAAGATTTACACGCAATTGGTGATATCTGTAGAGAGCATAAAGTATTCTTTCATGTAGATGCAGCACAATCAGTAGGTAAAATTCCAATTGACTTGTCTACACTACCAGTAGATTTAATGAGTTTTTCAGCACATAAGATTTACGGACCCAAAGGTATGGGTGCACTGTATGTATCACGCAAGCCTAGAGTTCGTCTTGAAGCACAGATGCATGGTGGTGGACATGAGCGTGGTATGCGTTCTGGTACATTAGCAACACATCAAATTGTTGGTATGGGTGAAGCATTTGCAATTGCACAAGATAATATGGCAGATGAAGAAGTTCGTACACGCGCACTAAGAGATAGGTTATATGCTGGTTTTTCTGATATGGAAGAAGTAGTAGTCAATGGCGATTTTGAACAACGTATTGGTAGTAACTTAAATATTAGTTTTAATTATGTAGAGGGCGAATCTCTATTAATGGCAATCTCTAATATCGCAGTATCTTCTGGCTCTGCATGTACATCTGCAAGCCTTGAACCATCATACGTATTGAGAGCATTGGGACTTAGTGACGAATTAGCACATAGTTCAATTCGGTTTAGCGTAGGTCGTTATACAACAGAAAAAGACGTAGATGATGCAATCATTCTTGTTCGTGAAAAAGTTCAAAAATTACGAGACTTATCCCCACTATGGGACATGTTCAAAGATGGTGTTGATTTAAGTACGGTAGTATGGGCTGCTCACTAATGAGTGGTTCCAAATAAATAGTAGATTAAATGAGGAAATTATTATGGCATATTCAGAAAAAGTATTAGATCATTATGAAAACCCACGTAACGTAGGTAAGATGGATGAATCAGATGAAAATGTAGGTACTGGCATGGTAGGAGCGCCCGCTTGTGGTGACGTAATGCGATTACAAATTAAGGTTAGCGATGAAGGTGTTATTGAAGATGCTAAATTCAAAACCTATGGTTGTGGTTCAGCAATTGCATCTAGTTCACTGGTGACAGAAATATTAAAAGGTATGGATTTAGACGAAGCAGTTGCTATCTCCAATAGTGATATTGCATCAGAACTTGCGCTACCACCAGTTAAAATTCACTGCTCAGTATTAGCAGAAGACGCTATCAAAGCAGCAGTAGCAGACTATAAAGAAAAGCACGCTTAGTATGTGGGAAACAATACAAAGTATGTTTACAGACAGACTATGGATATGGACTGCATTGGCTGGTAGTATTTTCGGTGCATTGTTTATAGCATGGATTACCGATACTAAAATCGCACTATGGACTTATGGTAAATGGTCTACATTGCTAAATCATGTAGTAAACAAATGGGGTTGGACATGGTTTAAGTCTGATCCTGATGCATGGAAAAAACTAAACCCTAATCTATCTAACAAGATAGTTGATCTAGAAACACGCATCAAAGATTTAGAAAACAAACAACATTAGAGGACAAGTAATTGGCAACAACATATGAAACTGTGTTAGAAGTAATTCATTACACAGACGAATTATTTTATTTTAAAACAACAAGAAATCCAGGATTCAGATTTAAAGATGGTGAATTCGTTATGATGGGATTAGATCACTTCTCTGAAAAACTTCAAAGGAATAAACCTATATTAAGAGCATACAGTATTGCTTCACCATCATACGCTGAATACTTAGAATTCTATAGTATCAAAGTACAAGACGGACCTTTAACAAGTAAATTACAGCATGTTAACGTAGGTGACAAAATACTAGTAGGTACTAAACCAACTGGTACATTAGTCCCAGATAATGTTAAGCCCGGTCGTAATCTATATATGTTAAGTTCGGGAACTGGTGTAGCACCATTTATGGGGTTAGCACGAAGTCTTGACATTTACGACAACTACGATAATGTAATATTGGTACATGGTACTAGAAAGATTGAAGATTTGGTTTGGAAAGATATGTGGTTAGGTCTTAACGAACATGAATTGTATGGTGAGTTAGTACAGAATAAATTCCATTATTATGCAACTGTTTCTCGTGAAGAATATGAGAATGAAGGCAGAGTAACTACCGCACTATTTGATCATTCAATAGAAGACAAATTACAATTACCACATCTTGATTCAGAATTTGATAGAGTTATGATTTGTGGGTCTATTCCATTCAATGAAGATTTACAGAATCATTTAATTGAAAAAGGATTCGTTGAAGGTAACATGAGCGATCCAGGCACATTCGTTGTAGAACGTGCATTCGTAGGATAACAATAGCCCAGTTTAACTGGGCTTTTTTATTTGCGTGAATTGATCTTCTTAATATAATTAGAACTTAGATGATCGTAAATTCCATCAAACAATTGAAACTTACTCCATGCTTTCAATTTACCTTTCACTTTATCAACAAATCGTTGCCACCAAGTAAGATCAGTTAAGATTTTAAAATCATAAGTTATATAATTTAATTCTCCAACGTGACGATAATATCCTAACATCGGAACTTGTGGTATAATGTCATTATTGTTTACGAAACGATACGCTTCAATATTAGCAAACTGTACACCCCATTCTTTATTGCCTGTTCTTGGACAACCAAATGTATACAACACTAAATCTGGTGAAGTTGGTTTCAATCTACTTGCAAGTATAGTTGCCATTGCAGCACCTAAACTATGACCAGTTATAATAAGTTTTTTATTACCTTTTGGCTTTAACCATTTAGTTATCGCAGGATACAACTTATCAATTTCTGCTTTAAATCCAGCATGTACTTTACCAACTGTATCACTCTCAGAAGGCCATGTTTTAATATCTGCTAACATATCTTTTGCTTGTGTTGGCTCAGTGCCTCGTAATGCGATAATAATACGATCTGACATAACAATACCATATCCTTGTGCACTATCGTTAGTAAAAAACTTCACACTAGAATATTTTATATTATTCTCTTTTAAGTATGCAATCATTTTCACTTTGTCATAATATGCTTCATTGCATAAATTGGCGCACAACTCTGTTACTGCCCAATCTACTTCTTTAGTGTTTGACATATTTTTCTCCAATTATAATTATATACTATTATTTATAATTTTTTTCATTTAAGGGCTTGACAAGTAAGGCTCCTTGTTGTATAATGGTTACATAAGTTAATAAAGAGAGCAAGACTATGAACAATGAAGAAATCATGCAGAAGATTGAACAAGCAGAACGTTATGTAAACTCATTACATGGCAATACATCTGATGTTAAAATGAAAAAGTATGCTATCAACAAAAAAATTAACAAATTAAAAGCACAATTAGTCTAATAAGGGTTGACACGCAAGGCTCCTCGTAGTATAATGGTTACATAAGTTAATTAAAGAGAGAACGATATGAGTACTAGAAGCGCAATAGGTTATATGACTCCAAAAGGTAATTTACGTGCAGTGTATTGCCACAATGATGGATATCTTGATGGTGTTGGTCGTATGCTTAATGAGAACTATCAGGCTGCTTACAAGGTAGGACAACTTGTAGATACAGGCGATCTAAGTTCAGTTGATAAAGAAATCGCTGACTGTGTTTATTTTGGTCGTGATCGTGGTGAAGAAGATACCGAGACTAACCAATTTGATTCGTTAAAAGACTTTATGGGCACCTACGGTGAAGACTTTGAGTTTGTATATATCTACACTACTAAAGGTTGGACTGTTTGTGAAATTAGTGAGTATCTTGGTGAGTTTGAATTTGTTAATCTTCCTGACGCGATTGAAAAAGAATTACAGGGAGCATAATGGATAAAGAAACAGATTGCAGTAATTGTCGTATTGAAATTAGCACTGACTCTATCGTAGTAGATAGCAGTTCTGGTGACTTATTTCTTGAAGGCAGTGTATTGATAATCATTATCGCAATATTATATATTGGTAAAAAACTGGTGGACAAATATGTCAAATGAAATCTTAGCAGAAGTAGTTGCAAACACTGCTCATGCAGCAGTGGGGCAATTTAGAAAATACAGTAATGAACCATATATTGTTCATCCTCGTGACGTAGCAGAAATCGTTAAGTCTTATGGTGGTAATACTATCCAAATCCAAGCCGCGTTACTTCATGATGTTGTAGAAGACACTGCACTTACAGTAGAGTTCGTATCTGGTATGTTTGGTGAAGAAGTCGCTACAATGGTAGATTGGTTAACTGATGTATCTAAGCCTGACGATGGTAATAGAGACATTAGAAAGACAATGGATAGGGAACATTTAGCAGCAGCGCCTCGTGATGCTCAGTTTGTAAAAGTTGCAGACTTGATTTCCAACGCAAATGATATCTGTGAGGGTAGCGAAGGATTCGCAAGAATCTATATGAAAGAAAAAGAATTGCTGTTAGGGGCTATGACCAAAATTCATGGCACTGACATATACAATGCAGCAATGAAAATATTAGAAGAATATTATGTAGGAGTACCATATGAAAATGTTTAAAGTATTACTTGCAAGCGGTATGCTTGTGTCGTTGTTCGCAACAGCAAATCCGTTAGATAACATCAAGATTCATGCTGATGTTACAATGATTAAAAATAGTTCAATCTTTGACCAAGAACGAGAAGTCATTAAAGTCGCTTTCTCAGATCACAGTGGGTTTTACTGGAAAGGTGCATCAGTTGAACATTGTTTTCTTGATGTAATGCAGAATTTTGAAGACAACATGAAAGTTGAAGTGAAAAAGGCTCAAGGGGTTGGTTCCTATGATGTCTATCATAAACCGATTAGTGTCTGTTTATTAACTATGGCTGAACAATTGTCTCGCATAGGAACAACACCTGACTATCTTCAAGACATGATGCTCACATGGGCAACAGATGAAGTATTCAAGTTTCCATCTAAAAATGTGAATCCTAGTGAATACCAACTTCGCACCTATGCAATGGCAAGTTACTTAGGTGTATTCGGTGGTTACTATGCGATTCACGCTAACGAATTTGACTACACTGATGAAGAGCGACAGATTGTAGAATCCTACTTCTCAAAGCAGTTGATTAAGTCAGACATGAGCAAACGTGCACCGAGAGGATTAAAGTCATGTGATTTCACGTCTTCATCGCGTCTTGCTAAAGGTCTTAATAAAGGTAAAATGAGCGTTGATACTTGCGGTAGTCCTATGCTCAAGTCAACAACTGGTGCTATTGCATTAAGCTTGCGACTTGGTGATCAAGATTTGTTTAACGCTGGTATTAAAAACCTCAAATTACTACTGCGATCATTTGATGATGAAGGAATTTTCATCCCTTATGCAGCGAGTCGTGGAGCAGCGGCGCTAGGTTATACCAGTGAAATACCTATGCACTTAGGTGCGTTAACCGAACTATTGAATACAGTTGGTTATGACTTTCTTGAACATAAAACACCGAATGGGATGCTCGTAAAAGACTTAGTTGCAGCACAAATTAATGTACTCAATGACCCGGATATGTTGCTCAAGTATACCGCAAAGAATGGTGCGTATGGTGGAACTGGTGGACCAACAGTTGCAGACTTTAATAAACTTACCCTAATGGAAAAATGGTCTAGTTCTAATATAAATATCAAGCAAATTGTTCGCCAAAATGCACGATATGTCGACCGCTTTCGTCCTGATCTTCAACAGTTTAGGGATCAGAACTACGTTAAACTAGATCAGTATGGAAGTGTTATTAAATCAAAAGATGATCACATGATCATTGACCCATACATGTTGTATGTGGCTAATAACGATATCACACCTTACATCATGATTGATGTGATACGTGGGCCATACAAATTAACACCAGAATATGATATTGCAAAAACCAAAGCAAAGAAAAGTGACAAAGTCATTTCTTTAAAGTGGCAGAAGCAGCACACCAAAGATGGATTAGTTTCTTGGTTAGATAGTGTTAAATGGGAAGGTTCGCTTGATGATGCGCTAAGTCTAGATAGTTCATTAGGTGATGATACTCTGAGTGATGGTGTGTATGCTCTTAACTATATTTGGGTTAATGGTAATGAAAACACCAAGTATGCACGAGTGCAGAAAAGGTCAATTGATAAAGTCACTGTGTTGAATGGGAACATTACACACGAAGCGAAGCCAGGACATAACGATCCCGTGCAATCGCAACGTAAGACGATGCAATTTGAAATGGAGAATGGTATTATTACAGCGATTGGTACACTGCAATATAATCCAGATCAGCCGTTAGAAGAGACTACGTTCCGAGGTATCATGGGTACTGGGTTCCTTATTGGCACTGTAACTGAACGAGACATCGTAATATTGCATCTGACTAAATGGTAGTCAGTTGCAACCTAAATTATAAACAGGAGAATCTAATGACCATGTCACTAGTAGGACCAGGACTAACAACTACATCATATAAGAAGCCAAAAAAGGTTAATCGCACTAAAGCACGACAATTGATATTTGAGCGAGAACATCGTGAACACAACAAACGTATGAAGAGTAATGGTAGACACAGTGAAATGATGTCGTTAGCAGAGTATGATTTGTATGTGAGTGGTAACTATAAACCAGAAGCAAAGAAGTTTAAAGAGTATGTACCATCGGCAGTATTTCGCCAAGAGACTAAACAGTATCCAAGCAAGGACAGTGGTGTCGGTGTAGCACCTAAGAAAGAATCGCCAGCATATACGGGTGAGCAAAAACTAATTGGAATCGCAACTATGCACAAATCCAATATGGTTCCAATCTTTGAAGATAATAAACAAATGGCGATTGAAATTGCTAGAATGAGGCGATAAATAATTAATAGATGTAGGTCACGAGACAGTTACCGTAAATATTGCAAAGAGACAAGATTATGATGTATCAAGTTATTTACATACCAAAGGTTGAAGATGAAATAGTAGTCGCAGAATATGACTCTATGGAACAAGCAAATGCTCATATGGATACTATCAAACGTTCAAGTATGAAAGCACATAAACAGCATTATATTAAATGGAGAGGAGAAAACTAATGACATTTTTAGTATGGCATGTTATTGCGATTGTATCAGTAATGGCAATATCTTTTATTGGTGGTTATAGTTATGCGAAGCGTAAAGAAAAGGTACTAGAACTCGCACGAATAAAGCGATAAGCGTTGACAAGTAAGAATCATTGTGTTATAATTATTGTATAAGTTAATTAAAGAGAGTAAATACTATGTCACGCAAAACTATTAGTGTTGAAGTACTTCGTACTATTGCCAACAACGAATTATCTTACACTGGGCGATATACATGTCCTGAGCAACGTGAAGGTGTAACATCTATGATAGAAGCAGCATTATCTTCTACTGGTAATTACAAAGGCTTTCGTTACCTTGATGTAAACGAAGTTTCAAATGATGATCTTCCGGGCATTCGGTTTCTTGAAGATAATGAATTCACATTTGATAACTGTGATAATACTCGCCGTCATTATTTTTAAGGAGAAGTAAAATGGGACAAATGTTTTTTTTGATAGTAATGCTATCTGGTGTATCATACATGGCTGGAATTGATACTACCACAGTTTATACTACACTACCAGATTATGAAATGGCAGTGGGTCTATGCGTTGATAACGATGGTGTTGATTTCATGTCAATTAATAGTAGCGTTACAAAAGAAGATTATATGGATTTGGTTACTTGCATTAATGGTGCTGAATTCAAACTGGCTCCACCATCAGATTATTAATGAATAAAGATCAGGTAATTAAGTCAAATTGGTTTGACAAATTTCACATCGGCAATGATCTTCCAGGCGCAAGACACTTTCGTGATGAAGGTGAATTGCGCGTATGGGAATCAAATAAAATAGAAGCACGAAAATTAGGATGGAGTGAAAACAATGTTACGTACAATATTAACAGTAATGGTTATAGAGGCGCAATTGAACCAGGAGTGGGTGTTGCTGCCGCTTTCGGTTGTAGTTTTACATTTGGTTCAAGCGTAGACGAACATCAGCCTTGGCCCTATATATTAGACATTGCAAACTGTGGTCAACCCGGAAGTTCTAATGACAAAATTGCACGACTTGCAATTAGTTATATAAATACTTTTAAGCCTACTGATATCTATGTCTGCTGGACATTTCCACAACGTAGAGAATGGGTAGATGAAAAAGGCAATGTGATTGCATTTAAGAATGTAACACCAGTAGAAGCCGCTCAAATTTTATCACAAACTTGGGTAAGTTGGGATAACGCACTATTACATCTTAGTAATGACTTGTGGGATGAATATAATTATACTAAGAACGTAATGCTACTAGAAGGTGTTTGTTCAATGAATAATATCACATTACACCAAACAAGTGTATTGGATATGAACCACACACAATACCCATACGGAAGGGATTTGACCCATCCAGGAGCGGATTGGCATGTTATCATCGCAGAACAATTTCTCAATAATTAATAACTGGTTTAATAACCATATCTCATTAGGTGGCAGTGTTCATATAGTACATGACACTGTTTCACTTATTGGTTCGCCCGAACCATATCTAAATGATATCTATGATAGATTCTCAAAACTAACATTTGAAGATGTAGAGCATTTCATGGGCTCTCGTATCTTAGACAATTCAATGCCCAATCGTGCATTGATCGAAGATGCAACTAAGTTGTATTATCTAGAAGAACAAATCAAACAAGACAAACTAATATTCAAACCGCAACTATTACACGAACCTTGGGCAGATAGATATCGTGTTCATCCCGGTTCGGGTCGTATCGCAGCAATGTGGAAATTTGATCCTATAACACCTATAGAAAGCATCTATATTCACTTCAATGAAGACATATTTACTATACCACCGAATAGCACCGAAGTGAGGTCCTCACAGGCTTTCTTAGACGCAATCACTTATAAGGCGACTACTAGCATAGATTGTACAGTGGAAACAGCGTTAAAACGAACGGAACGAGACACCGAATGGGACCCAACAATAGTAAGTACTGTAAATTGGGAATTCATTCGGTATAGTGAAGGGAAGTATTTCTTGGGATATAAACAAGCATGGCGTGACTACGCGCTTGACTTATGGTTGTTATTGAATCGCTAAATTAGACCTAACCCATTCATGCATTTCATGTACATTATGTGCGTTGATAACTAACCAATAACTATCTTTAGTACTTGCATTAAACAATGTATGCTCTAAAGTAGTGTTGACTGCATATAACGAACCATTATCAAAATGAAGTGGCTTATCTTCTAACATAAACCTAAACCAAGGATTAGCAGTATTAGATAACGCCATTATTAATCTAAACGTATCCATTTCTGTTCCGCCACGACTATCTCTATGTGGTGGGAAATAACCGCCTGGCGGTACTCTGAGTACGTGTGTTCTACCACATAAATGCAACATGTCGCCAAAAAGGTTTTTCATGTCAGTGCATTCAAATACAGGAGTTGTTTTGTCAAAATCTAGTTCACTGTACTCTGTGCCAAATCTAGTATTCCATTCAAATAGACTATTCAGTGCCGGTCCTGATTGATTTAAACCACTTTCGTTTATAACACATAGACCTTCGCGCTTAATGTGTGGTTTAAATTCATTGTACTGTGACCACTTATCATCAAACTGTGATAGTTCTTCCATAAATCTACTGGTACTAATACTCTTATTTAATAAGATTTGATTTCCTAAATTAAAAACTACAGACATATGACTATTCCTTAAAAGTGGTGTCGCCGGGAAACAATGGTAATTGTGTGCCCGGTGCACGCTTTGGTATCTTACTATCAGCACTACTCACACATGCATTAGTTGTACATACAGTTGGTGCGTCAAATAACTTGAAACCTGTCTCTATATTTCCTAAAGGTTGATCTACGCAACTATAACTACGTTTCACACTACCATCTGGTTCCCTGATAATAATACTACGATGACCCGATGAACATTCCCAACCTTTGAATTTATTAAAACCAAATGCGTTGAATCGTTCAGCCTGATCCATGAACCAATGCTTGTTATCTTTATCCATGAACTCAACTTGAAAATGTTGAGGTACAGTTACATTCTCTTCCCAATACAAAGGATCACCATCTTTCTTAAAAGTAGGTATCGGACGTGTAACTAACTGTGTCTTATTAGATTTATCTTCTGTATACGCACGTTGAGGCATTCCGTTGTGTAATGCTTTAAGCATTTCTGGTGTATAACCATCTACGATCTTACTTGCTGTGGGATCTGATTGTGGTTTTAATGTACAGTTGATTCCCTGATTATGAAAGAACAATGCATTATCCCAATCCCTATCAAACCATTCTGGAACCATCACTTGGTTAATAGTTACTTGTACATCATGTTCTTGACAGAATATTAACTTATCAGCAAAGACTTGCATCTTTTCTCTAGTGTCTAAATGCTCTGTATGCAAACTTGCTGTAATGCTTGCTCTATGAAATGGTGCTACATTCTTAACATAAGTCTCAAACCACTTCATGGGACGTGACATATTAGTTGTCATGTGAACTGATGTGTAATTAGTGTTATCCACATCATCTGCAAGATGTTTCATTATATCCAAATAGCCCGGATGGAATGTTGGTTCGCCACCACTTAAACTAAAGTGGAAACTATTGAAACCATTGTCTCGTGCTTGACGCTTAATCTCGTCAACTGTAAGTAAACATAACTCAGTAGGTCTAAAGTCTTTACGATCACTGCGGGCGTAAGGCCAACAGTAGCTACATTTGTAGTTACAGAAGCGTCCAAGTAACCAACTAATGCTGAATAAATCGCGATGTAGCATTGTGCGCTGTCCTACTCTTACTAAATCATCAAAAGGTATTTTAGTAAAATCGTATGTACTGTATTTTAAATCTTCACTCATTTTAGATGCACCATGAAACTTTTTTATCACCATAATATTCTCTAGCAAAACCTTCTGCTATGAGCATGTGTCTTAAACTCTTACCATCTATAATTATATCACCAAGTACTCGACCACCATACTTGTCCCATTTATAAATGGCTACTTGTATAACCGTTGCTGCATTCAACATATCTTTAGTAAACTGTGACGCTTCTTCACCCCATGCTGCTTCTTTGGGACATTCTGCTCTCCAACTCTTCTCTGGAGTGTCTACACCATACACACGAATGCTTAGTTCTTGCTTCAATGGTGCTGGTAAAAAGTTTGCTTCAAATGCAACTGTGTCACCATCAATAACTCTTGTAATTTTATAGTCGTAGATTGTCATCTCAACTTCTTTCGCCATTAGAGGCGATGCTGTTAACATTACAACCACTGACAATAGTATACTAATGTATATTTCCTTAATATTTTTCTTCATGTTAAACTCCTTATAGTTAATCATTACGCACCATTATGCGTCTGTTATAGTATTCATTAATCATTTCTTGTGGATAAAATTCTGTATCAAAGAAATCTGGATTATGATCTTTTAAACTTGTGTTATGAGCATTGTCTTGCCATGCCATTTGACGCATGAATACTTTATATTGTCTTTCTTCATATGGTAAATCTTCTGTATACTCAGTCATTTTATATTTATCTCTAAGAGCAGGTGCTAATACTCTGTACGAAAGATGTTGTGGGAAACGACATATTGAAACATTATCTAAGAACGAACCTGTTTCAGATTCTAAGTCCAGTTGCCACTTTTCCATTCTAGTCTGATCATCCCAAAAGGTATGAGCATTTAATGCTTGTGCTACATATGAAAATGTAATAGGAAGATCAGGTAAAGTTGTGTGTAAATGATCTATCACACCAACCATCGTTTGCCATTTAAGACCTGGTCTGATATATTCAATAACTGATCCCAATCCATCCATGCTAAATGCAACAGATGAATGTTTGAATTGAATTATACTTTCTAACCAAGCATCTGTGAATTTAACAGTACCATTTGTGATTATACCAAATGCAATATTTTTACATAAATCTTTATCTATTAAGTATTGTAATATCTCAACATTCCATTTACTCAACATTGGTTCACCACCAGAAAATGAGATATGTTCTAAGTGTTCAGTCAATACTAAATCTTTCATGTAAGTCATATCATCAATCGTGGTTTGTTGTAATTCTTTCATCTCATCTTTATAGAATCCATTAATTGAATTATTTGCAACCACTTGTTGCCATTTTGTACTAACATTAGGACTGCACATACGACAAGCAAGATTACATAAGTTACTTGTTTTAATTATGGCGGTTTTGATATTGTTATCATCATCGCTAACGTGACTCCACGTTTCATTATCTTCGGTTCGTACACTGTGTCCCATTACTTTTTCGTGGTGACGACATGAGTCACATTCGGGCAACCATATTGATTTAGATTGATTGTACTTATCTATTTCATGCGCTCTCTTTTCATCCCACTTTTCAAATATAAACAATTCACGCTGGGCATCATATGGTTCTGTTTCACAACAATATGTTGATCCCTTTTCTGGATAATAAACCAATCCATTTTTTATCAAACTACATTGACTCATTTACGTTCTGTTCCACTCCTCATCAGTCACTTGTATAGGATCAATACTTAATTCATTTAATGACAAATGTTCAGGCAACATCATTGCATATTCAATACAATCAACCGCTTCTTCAAATGTCATTAACTTACGACCTGGATGTTTTTCTGCATTATTCGGCAATGTACCAAATGTAACATAACTAACTTTAGGTCCGCCTTGCCAGATACTTTTCAATCCCATAGCATTACTCGCACTACGCAATGCTTTCTTCTCTTGCTGATATGTCCAATCAGACCCTTTTGTCGCCCTGTCCGTGGTGGACCCTATAGACACTATATGTAGGGATTTGCGGGCACTCTGTGCGGTTTTATACACTACATCTAGTAGTAGTGCCTGATGGTACTGCCAGAGTGCACTAGAGTTAATAAAAAAGTCGTATTCCAGTGCTTTATTTCCAATCGTCTTTTTCACATGATTCAATGTTAAATCATGATCACTGATGCTTTGACTAATAAAATCTGTCTGTGGGAATCGTTTGAATATCTCACTCGCCAATCCAATCTCAGGATTACCTGTGCATAATATTTTCTTATTCGTTAAATCAATCATTAATAACTCCTTCTTTATTTATTACTAGATAATACTCGTTAATTAGTTCTTCTGCATAATATGCGGTGTCGAAGAAATCTGGATTATGGTCAAATAAACTCGTTGTATGTGCAACATCTTGCCATGCCATTTGTTGCATGAATTTCTTGAACAAATCATCTGAATATTCAAAATCAGTAGAGATATGTTCTATTTTGTATTTTTTACGTAGATCATGACTAATTACACTATAACTTAAATATGGTGCTTCAAACAATATATTAATGTTATCTTCCCATTCACAGTCATGTTCTCTATTAAATGACTTGAACCACTTAGTTATATATTCCTTATCTGACCAATATGTATGAACATTTAATGCTTGCGACACATATGCGTATTGTATGTTTACTTGAAGATGATCTTTGAAGATCATATGCGTGTGTTCTACTACATCTTTTAATTTACTCCATCTATGTCCAGGACGTATATAATCAAAACCATCCTTAACGCCGTCTATACTAAATCCAATAGAAGATGTTTTGAGTGATTTATATATAGATTGCCATTTATCATTAAATCGTAATGTGCCATTAGTAGTCATTGCTAAATCAAGATTTTCAGTATAGTTGTTAATCATCATGTGATCAATAATGTCTTCGTACCAACGTATCAACAATGGTTCACCACCAGCTAATATAAGACGAAGTAAATGGTTCGTCAGAACATGCTCTTTTAAATAAGGCAATGCATGAGAACCATCTACTAACACCTTTCTGTTTTTTTGATCAGATTCATCAATATGATAATAGTCATTAAATGAACTGCTTTTTACTAATTGTGCCCAGCGCGTAGAAATTGCAGGACCACACATTCTGCACATCAAATTGCACGTATTGCTTCCATTGATAATCGCTGTTTTTATGTTGTAATCATCGTCTGCTACATTACGTAATAGGTGCGATTCAACATAACGAGCGGATGTACCATTGGCAATCTCTGATACACGACAGCGATTACATTCATCAATCCAATCATTTTTACTTAAATCGTATAAAGGTATTTCAGACTGTCTCTTCTCATCCCAATTCTCAAATTCAAACTCTTTGAATTCTCCTGTACAGCACGGTATTGTTTCTGCATCAGGATTCATCACAAATCCATTCTTAATCAATTTACATTCTGAGTTTGAATTAATCATCTTTCTTGATCATTAATAACGGATGCTGGTTTGCAAATTCAGGACATGCGTCAACTAACGTACCTCGTTGCAATTCATCCATTTTTAAATTATAATCGATAAACTCTTGCCAATGATCATCGTATGTATGACCAGCATTTAAATACTTCAACACATCATCTACCTTGGGCCATGCGCTATGCTTTTTTAAATTATATAATGCTAACGTCTTTAAATGATGTGGTAATACTTGTATATTCATACTACGAGGATGGTTTAATATATTTAAATATAACTGATCGTGTTGTAGTCCACGGGATTCTGCAAACTCAATAACCTCATGTAGTGCACATATATTCAATGCTTGTACCGTACAATGAATCTGAATATATACATTATCTAGTTTAGATAATTCATCAAACGTCCTTTCTACTACATGCCAATGACTAGGGTAACGAATATATCTGTCACGTGCACCGACTGCATCAATTGAGCAATTCAACTGCACACGCTTAAAATGTGACCAATATTCAATCATCTTAGGTGGTACATTAGTTAAATTGGTATTGTACTTTAAACGAATACCAGATGCTAGATCATGCTCAATACAATAGTCTAACAATTTATATTGACTTACTGCTAATGTAGGTTCACCACCTGTTAAATAAATCTCTTCAACTGTGTGTGCAATTTCAGTAAACGTAACACCTGTCTTTTCCCAATCGGGCCATTCAGTCATGGTATTCATGAATTCTAATGTGTTATCATCTAATTTCTGTGATGGTTCTGCAAATGCTGCATCTTGTACTTTATTCCAATCTTTAACCCACATGCTACTAGCCCACGGATTACACATGCGACATTTTAAGTTACATAAGTTACCTAATCGTAAATCTACATATTTCACGTCAACTGGAATTTCAACATCTATCTTCACGTCTTCTTTCAGCCATTTTTCATTAAAGCCTGCACGTGCACTACGAACACCAGCGTCCTCTTCTCTGAAACAACGCGCACACATGTCTGGGCGTTCTCCATCAATAAACTGCTTTCTGATAGTTTTATAAGTCGGACTGTTCCACACTTCATCTAAATCATGTTTATAGATTTTATATGGTTTGCCATTCTCTTGTAATATTGTATTCTCGCCTGGCGTACTATTACAGCACACCCGATACGATCCCGCAGCATTAGTTGCTACGTGCATAAAGGGTAAAACACAGAATGTGTCACTTACTTTTTTTGTCATTAGTTTAAATCCATTTCTTATAATCTTTTCCGTCACTATCATCTAGTATCATTACATGATCAATCAATTGTTGTTTATTATCTTGATCATCTAATGCTCCGGGTGCCATGTATGCAGGGCTAATCAGATCACTCGCTCTATTGAAGTGAATGCCTTGACTTATAGCCCAGTCATTAACTTCGTGAATGTTATTAATATTTAGCACACTTGGTAAACACGTAATACATATACTCGTATTATCTGGTGAACTTTTATGTATGTCAATTATATTATTACTTACTTGATCCCATATCGCACCACGTCTAAGGTATTCAAAACGCTCACCTATCGCATCTACACTTGCAACTATTATAACACGTTTAAACGATTCAAACAAGGGATAATATGATTTAATGTCAATTGTTCCATTAGTAATGAATTGTAATTCAATCGTAGATGAAACGTCTGCATCTATCAGATATTTAATTATCTTCTTTACTTGTGGTATCATAAATGGTTCACCACCTGTAAATTTAAGAATCTTTGCAAAATGTAATTGTGGGTATATCTGTTCAATATCTTTGTGCCAACCAGTGTTTGCTTTACGCTTACCAGTTTTTACCGCCCATGAACTTGAACTATAACTATCACACGATACACACGTGAGGTTGCACGTGTTGTTAATCTTCAAGTCCCATTGCTCTGTACCAATGCTATCTGCTAGTACATTATTCATGTACATGCGATAACTCTTACCGTTTGATTCTTCGTCTTGCTTACACTCAATACATTCAGGCAACCAACCACGTAGAGACTCTGCATAGTATTTACTGTGTAGCGATTCCCAATCATCGGTGATACTAACACCAGATGATGCAGCATTCCAAGCACAACAAGGACGAACTTCGCCTGTTACACCTATCGTTACTGCGTGTTTAAACGCCAAGCATTTCGGCATAGCCTCTATTCACCTGTTGTTTAAATTCGTCACTTGTGTCACCATCAAAGATCATATGTATTCTAGGCTCTTCACTTTTATTCCATACAGAATGCTTATATCCTGTATTTAATTTCATTACTGATCCTGCTTCAAATGGGACAATACCCATATCTTCAAATACGAATTCGCACCCATCAGGATTGTTTAATGCTACATTGGTTGCACCTACGCCAATTGGGTTAGGTCTATCATTGTGAATACCTAACCAACCATCTGGTAGTAATGCCATGAATCGCACCCGACCAAATCGCTTATACAACATTTCATCTTGCATCCATTGTACTGTCTTTGGGCAGAATTTAGCAATGTCAGTCCAGTCACTATGGGTGTTTTCATAATCTTCTGGTAAGTTGTAATCTTCTGCACAATTGGTATGTACGCTACTAAGTCCATGAATAGATAAACTCAACCATCCCGAACTACAAGGACGATGCGCAGTGAAACATGCAGTATATAATAAGTGATTTGCTTCTTCAAACAAATCTTTATGGGGTACATTAATTTCTGGTATTGATATATATGGAAAACGTGTGTTATCCATAATGTAATCAACATCTTCTTTACTTTCTTCTAAAAAATGTGAACCATCTAATATTTTGAAATCAGGTTTAATAATTCTATTTTCTTCATGCCATGCAATTGATTCATCATCAATTTCTTCCTTATCTAATGGTGCACCTTCAAACCACATAATCTATCTCCTATTGTTCAAATGTTAATGTTTCATTATTGGTTGTGCTTATAATCGCAGTGGAAGGACATGTTAAATCGTTGTCATTTATATCCGTACCAGAAAACCAACAATCATCATGCAATGAAGTTAATTTAGTAATTAAACTAATGAAACTCAATTCCATTGCAAACGGCTTACTAAGCATCTTTGGTATAATATAACTATAGATATTAGATGTCCACATCAATGTTCTTTTATTTTCAACTGCTGCAAATAATTTATCATGACCATAGATCAAATCACATTCAATTACTTCCCAATCACTTTGTTGTATCTTTTGCCATACTTCTTGCCAATTACTATATCCATCAAACTGATCAATTACAGTGGGCCATCTTTCAACAGTCAAGTCTCTAAGATTTCCATTTGCATCTGGATGCTGTTCAAGCCACGCATCAACAAACTCTGGATAGTTCATTCCATCCCATTGTTCTAACATATCTCGTTTGAATTTACAACTCAATGGATCAAAATCATATAATACAAACTTCGTATCTGTTGTAAACCCATACTTGTATGCATAGTAGAATAATTTAAATCCTGCTGTTGCACCTATATACTGATCAAATACAGTTCCTTCAATTTGCTCTGCGATATCAGGCTGACTAGATTCCGTATTTACGAAATATATAGGACTGTCTGGTGCAAACATATTGGTTATCATTCTATTTGCTTGGTATGATATTTTATCACTATCAAATGGCAAACCTTGAATAGCCTTCTCAAATTCAATCGCACCAACCCAAGGCTTTAGTGTGACTAAACAATCCATGAATTCTGTACTCAATCCAGGCACAAGTAGTTCTTGTCGTAATGACCATGTCAATAATGGATTGCATATTTTATGATGATATTGTTCATCGAATTGTTCATGTGTTACCCAAGGTTTCCAAGTTGCTTTTTTATTCATTAATCTTGAATTGCCCATTTTTCCAATACCAAATAGACTGTCTTCATAATCTTCAACTATTCCGTCTTTTCTAGTGGTCCAGTTATCACTTGCAACTTCATGACGTGTACCTTGACGAGAATAACGATCTGCTACATCTTGCTCATATAATACATCAGCGGGATCTTGTACACCATCTGCATACCAAGTTTCTAAATTAATCAGTATAATGTTTCTATCAAAATGTGAAAATCTTTCATCTTTGGTTTGCAGTATGTTTCCAGCGACCATCCATTTGTCTATACCGAATTCGTCATTGATGCGATTTATTTCATCAAGTAACTTTAAATTAACTTCGTCAGTCGCAGACCAGCAACCATCAAACCACATGCATACGTATCTATATCCTAGTTTACGCATTGCGATCAACCAACTAATTTCTGATTGTCCTACAATGTTAACTATTCCACCACGTAGGTGATTATTGTGTTCTACCTCTGCTACTTCACGTAACTTTTGCTTTAATATTGGTGCGTCACTTAGTTCAATACTATCGGTGTTATTTGAGTTGAATGCGTGTACTATAGGCCATGCATTTTCTCCATGATAATAATTCCATAAACTTTGTCCTTTCTTCATTATTCACTGTCCTGATGATCTGGTTTTTTTCGTTGACATGCTAATACGCATAGTTTTGGTGGATTATCACTATCAAATCCCTCGTCCCATAAATGTGTCCAAAATACGTCATGTTTCATAACTGTATCTAGTCCATGCTTTTCTGCATTATTCCATTCTGGGTCATCTTTTTTAAGTTGTTCTAATACTGGATCTGATATATCCATACCTTCAAGTTGTGGGTATTCTGCATCAGTTGCATAATGACAACAGGGCCATACCCTACCTTCTATGGTCAATTCAAATATTCGGTTTACATCACCATTTGGTAATGTCTCACATTCAACGTCACATACGATATTATTTTTATTGGTGAATTCAGAATTTTCGATACGCAACTCCTATTTTATTAAGTCGTTCTTTTAATTGATCTATCTCAGATTTGTCAAGACTCTCTGCAAAATCAAAATCTACTATGAATATCATTGGTATACCAAGATCATTTGCTTGTTTTTGTGCATCTTCTAATTGGTGAACATTCCATTCAAATAATATAAACTGCCATTTAACTCTACCACCATTTGCATGAAATGTCAACATATTGTTATATGCTTTGTCGAATTCTACACCTTCTCTATATTTCCAATTGGTATCATGATCTAATCCGTCAATACCAAACACAATAACAATTCGTTTACCATACTGATCTGCAAGAGATTTATACCATGATGCATTACGTAACCCACCATTCGTATTAATCATCATTGTTATGTTAGTAGTGGTCATAGCATAATCAATCATATCTTTCAATTGTGGATTCATTACTGGATCACCGAACTCACCACATATTTTAATATGACGTACATTGTCTTGTCCAGTGGTAATCGCTTTGAATGTTGATAATTTCATATGTGAAAGTGTCAACCATGATATCTTCTTACCAGTATCTTTATCAGTTCTTGGACAACCACGACATCTAGCATTACAATGTGTGGTAACTGCCATTTCAAGATCAATGCTATCTATATCATCATATTTATATTTTGTCATTTTTATTACTTATTTTTAGTACAAAAATGTGCACATATGGCTGGGGGATTATCACTATCAAATCCTTCGTCCCATATATGTGACCACCATACCTCGTGCTGTGAAACCTTATCAAATCCATGAACTACTGCATTATTCCAATCAGGATCATCTTCAAACAGTTTATCCCATACAGGATCTTTAAGTCCACGATCAGGATTTTTAGTATATGTTGCATAATAACAACATGGCAATACCCTGCCCTTCACTGTCAGTTCAAGTGGTCTTTGAACCATTCCTTCATCCATATACTTATTAATTCCGACCGAACATTCAATATTATTTTTATTTTTATTAGAAAATTTATTAGATTCCTTGATAGTCATGTACTCCTATATTTGCAAACCTCAGTCTAAACTCGTCTATCTTTGCAGGATTAGTTTGTTCTAGATGTTGTCTATATTCACCATCAACTAAAAATGTCTGATTAAGACCTAGTGATAATCCTCTTGCACGTACTTCTTCCAGTTGGTGTTCATTCCATGAAAACACTATAAATTGCCAAGTCGTGGCCCCGCCATTTTGATGGAACGATAACATATTGTTATATGCTTTGTCAAATATTACACCTTCTCTGTACTTCCAATTGGTGTCATGATCTAATCCATCAATACCAAAATGTATTTCTAGTCGTTGACCATATCGTTGAGCAAACGTTTTATACCACTCAACATTCCTAAGACCACCGTTTGTGTTTATTAGTATGTTCATTTTATCATACCGCAATGCATGATCAAGAATCTTACCCACACTAGGATTCATCATAGGATCACCGAACTGTCCACAGAATTTAAGTTGACGTATTTTTTCAGTTTGCGGGTCAAATATGAGTTTAAATGTTTCAAGTGACATATGCTCTTGTACTAACCACGATTGCGGACCGCCCGTTATCTTGTCAGTGCGAGGACAATATTGACACCTTGCATTGCAATATGTAGTTATTTCCATTTCTACTTTTATTAGATCAACATCTTCGTATTTATATATCATTGTTCATATCTATTAAAAAATCAGTAAGTGGCATCTCAAGATAATGTTCAATCATCTCATTTAACTTCATCTTAGGATTATATCTATTTTCTAAATCACGAGTGTACTTACGCATCTTAGTATATTGGATATAATCTCGTTGATTATTTTCCATATAAGTTGCAAATTTATCCATCTCTGGATGATCTGCTTCGTGCTTTCTTAATTTATTTATTATCGCTGACCTATAAGGTTCAGGCCATACCGCTGGGCTTAATATCTTTGGTGTCTGTAATATATTAGCAGTAATGAATATCAAGTCAATGTCACTCTGCTTCCAGTATTCATAAAATTCTGGCATCTGAAATATATTATGTGCCTGTATAGTAATACCCAATGCTAAGTCTATATGCTCTATGTCATTCAGTACACTCAGATTCGCTTCTACTTTACTCCAATCACCACCTTCACGAATGTAATCATAAACATCATTGACACCATCAAGTGACACTTTGATATTAACATGCTTGAATTGACTCCATATTTCTATTAAGTCATATTTCTTAAATGTTAAATGACTCATGTTAGATGCATATCGTAACTTGATTGTAGATCGTAAATGTACTGGGATAGATTCAAGCAAGTCGTAATGTTCTTGGTTAATGATTGGTTCACCACCAGTAAATTGTAGTATCTTAACAGTATCCCAGAAGCCGTCCCATTCGTTTATGCTCTCAAACAGCGTAGTAGGTCGTAGGAGTCGTGTTTCGTGATAACCAGAACCCATATACTTTTCTATGATATCTAAGTCCTGTACACGCTTGTACGAACTATGTGTGCTGCACATAATGCATTTCAAATTACAGAAGTTAGAAACCTTTAATTCTATCCATAATGGAGGATTATCTACAGAGTAATCATCATTGAGTTTAATCAAGTCTTTATAATTATGCCAATCATCTTCAAACCATTGCTGTCTATTTGATTTAACACCACTTCCTTCATTGTGCCAACATACATCACACTCTGATGGTATCTCATTGCTAGTGAGTGCCCTACGAAGTTCTTTGTATTTGTCATTATTCCATGTGTCTTCAATAGCAGCGCCCGGCTCATTAAAATTTGTATCTTGTGCTTCACAGCAAGGTACGATATCACCGCCCGCAGTTCCGTAAGTATGCATGAATGGTATCATACAAAATGAAGTTGTTTTTGCTAGTTCGTTAATATCTTTCATTTAATAATTTCTTATATCCTTGTATGTATTCTTCTGCATTATTGTTTCGTAAATCAAATAACGTGTTCATCTGATCTAAGTAAATCTCACTATTATCTTCTGCGTTATTAGTTTTACACAGCGAAATTAACAATGTATATGCTTTCTTTAATTTCCAATGACAGTCTTTATATTGCTCTTCTACCATCGTTCTCAAATTATTTTTATATGTATCTGTCTGATGCGCAATACTCAACCAATCTGGCTCATGTATAGTCTGTAACATAATCTGTACACCTATATCAAATCTTGCCCATTTCATCAAGTCTATTAATACAGGAGCATTTAATGCACCAACTGTGCACGCAACAAATACTTCTACCTTATCATATTTAGTGCCTAACTCAGCCCATTTTTTGAGAACAGTTTCTATATCAGGAAATTTAGATGGGTGACGCAAGATGTCGTTTAATCCACCTACTGCATCTATACTATTCGTAACTCTCAAGTTATTGAATTCTAGTAGATAATCTAAGTTCATCTTTGCTGGCCAGTATGTGCAATTTGTAAAAATCTCAATATCTATATTTGGCGCAATACCACTATCTACTAATCTCTTAATGAATCGTAAAAACTGCTTATGCATGAACGGCTCACCGCCTGTAACTTTCATATTTTTTAAGTGAGATAATTGATCCATGCTTAGTGAATCTAAATCATATTCCCTATTCTTTGAAAAATGTTCTAGTACTTCATTTGTAACTAATTTAATTGCACGAGCGTCTTTATCCCATGTATGACTATACTCAGGTCCGCATCCCACACACGCGAGATTACACAGATTTCCTACTGTGATCTCAAGATATTCTAATTGGATTGAATCTGTAAAGTCATTAAAGAATTCATCTGCTTCTGTTCGCATACTAGCATGACCACTATCTTCATCGGCTTTACATTTCCAACAACCCTTGTGCCATTCGTTCTTTAACATTGTCTCACGGATATCTTTGAAAACGTACTTGTTATCATCTTCCGACAAGTAACGATCATGGAATTTACAACAAGGCGTAGCAGGAGTGCCGTTTGCAAGCATTGCTGCCTTGAATGGATATGCGCAGGCGTTACTCGGCAAATTTGCCATTATTTTTATACCTCTTCAATGCCTTTGCTAAGTTGATACGATTATATGCACGATCACGATGAAACATATCCCATTCTGGTGTATCTGGTGCTTGTGCAATATGTATCGTATTAGTCTCACTAAATCCATAATGATCACATACAATTTTATGCGCTTCTCTATATTTGTTCGGCATAGTATCTGGGCTGAACTTTTTCATTAGCGCATTAGACAATGCTACATTCAAATGAATTCCGTGATTCCATTCTGTCTGTACACGCATACCGCAACGATCTTCATCTAATCTGCTGAACACAATACCAGCACGCCAGTTGCCACCGCTTAATCCTTTACCAGTGCTGAATGCAACCATCTTAATACAATCATGTGACAAATCAACATCAATATCAAAACAAGTTCCAAACCATGCACAGTCTACTAGAATAGGTATATTCTTTGCTGTACACTCTTCAATTAACCAATCCCATCGCTCGTGCTTACGACCGTTACCACTGAATGGAATACTAATGATAACCGCATCACCTACGGATAATCCCGTATCGTCAATACTATCTGACCAATTCATTTCTGGTCCCAACCACACATCACGATTGTATGGGTACTCACCTCTGAACACCTTTAAGTTCTGTCCAGTAGCGATGCACCAATACTGCCACCATTCTAATGCTTGCGTAGTACCTAAACTAACATAACGATCAGGATATGTATCTAAACCTGTAAAGTTATTTAATTTGCTGCTTTGTATCCATTTTGGATATAGTTCTAAAAATTCTGCTGGTGCTGTACCAACATCTGCTAAATTCATGTTCGGCAATACTTCATCTTGTATATAATCAATAAATGGTTGATTCCAAATACTGTTGCCTGTTTTACCAAAGTCTGGATTGTTGCTCATTATGTATTCCCTGTTATGCTATGTCTTTACAAATATATCATCTTTAGTAAAAACACTTCTTCATCTGCTAGGTCAACTTCTTTGACCCATTCATTAAATTTAAATTCTTTTCCATCTAACCACCATGCAGCATGTCCGTCGGGCCATACAACAGCGGGTCCAATATCATTATGCCATATGCATTCATCGTCATATATGTAGCCGGCCCATTCTCTGTGATGTACAACTACGATACCATCTTGTGTTGATACAAATGTGCAAATTGCACTATCGGACATAACTCTCTATTTCTGGTATGTACTTCAATGTGTCTGTTTTTCGCAACCTATCTAAATCGGCAGTGTATCTTAGAAACCACTCCCATTGCTTATTACATTCTTCCACATCATCGCTAGACGACATCAATCCATTACGAATAGATTCAATACCTGTCTGATATTCACCTTCATCTGAGTTTGCACTTTTACTAGGCCATAACTCTAAATTTGGTACATGCTTTATTTTATCATATGCCAATGCCTTCAACTCTTCTGGCATATTACCTATATTCAGATATCCAGGATGAACTACCACGTTGCTCATAGAAATACTTGCACGATGTGCATGGTGGGTAGTAAACCAATCATAGACTTTATCTAAATTAAATATATTAGTGATCATTACTGTAACAGCAAATACTACCTCTACATTTGGTATGTCATAGAATTTTTCTATATTCTCGTTCAGTTGATCCCATGTGTAACCTGGACCACCACGAATGATACTATATAATTCATCAGTTGCTTCAACACTAATCAATAATTCCACATGTTTAAAGTGAGCAAACAATTCTCTAAATTCTTCTTTGAATACTGTGGCATTTGTACTGATGTCTAATGATACGCTACTAGCAATACCATTGTCTACAAACCATTGCAATACTGTTAAACAGATTTCATCATACAACGGCTCACCACCACGAAGCGCGACCCATTGCAGGTTGCGGAAATACTCTGGATTCTTAAACAGATTATCCATGAATGATATACTTGCACCATGATACCCGATAGGTTGGTCTGTCCAATAGTCTGGCTTTTCTCTATTAAGAGCCTTACCATCTTTAGTCCAACCAGTGCTTACAAACGGGTCACAGTGAATACATGCTAGATTGCATTTGTTACTAAGCGTGAAATCAAGATACCTAATATCAGGAGCAGAGTCTACAGTAAGATCCTTACTTGCAACTTTTGTCTCATGATCAATTCTATCCCAAAAAAATAGTCGACGACTGCGACCCACTTTTTCTTTATTTGCACAACCTTGACATGATTTAGGAATCTCACGATTACGATGTGCTTGTCTTAGTTCAGTATATGCATCACCCTCAAGTATTTCACTTAATGATTGCTTATTAATATTACCTAATTTTCCCTTATAGATAATATCAGGGATAACATTCCCACCCCATTTAACGGTTAATGCGTGCCAAGGTGCTAAACAGGTGGGTAGATCCTTTCTACTTACGAATGTATTTTTCATTTAATTAAAACATTTCGCTCAGTAATTTTGCTTCTGCGCTCATGTTTAATGATCTCTTCTCTTCTGCGGTTACAATCTCACGCTGCAAGAAATCTTCAAACATGTTGTTCAAATCATTCTCTTCTAAATCTTTGATGCGTGATTTAATTGAAAACAAAACCTCTGTTACACTACTATCGGTACTTTTATTAATCTCATCTTGGATGATATTTTTTACTGTGTTTGTATTAATCATTGGTAATCCCCTATAAGTTTTATATCTGTATATGTATATACTATAACATTGATACCATTATATACTATGTTTACATGTTTTGTCAAGGTATTTATATAGTAATTTCAACTACATAACGACCTCATATGGAGTGATCCCGTTTCTCCAAGTACCAGCAAAATCCTTTACAACTACATTGAAATTAGTTGCTGCTATCATTTTATGTACACCATCAATATCTGCTACTACCTCTGTGTGCGGCATTGTATAACATGGAGTCGTGTTCTTGTCTGCTGCTAGGAACATCATATGTTCAATACCATTAAATCGCCAATTATACCCTATACGAGTATCTTCATATTCTACAAATCCATCATATCGTACAGAATCCCATAAGAAGAATTTGATGTCTGCTATGTTTGCTGCTCTAATGTCATCTAGTGTAGTACCGATCACATTCAGTTTATCATCTACAACTACTGCACACCCATCAAATACAGTTGTACCATTTTGTGTTAATATTTTAAATTGATCACCATACTCATCAAACTCATGCATTAATTCACCAAGTTCATTCTTAAACTCTACTACTTCATTACGCACAATAATATTCAAGCGAACACCATCTACTATCTGTTGTGCAACACATGGGAATGTAATGTTTTTAATACTCTCTTCGGAGTATTCACTAGAATGTTGAACTGGATATGCTGATATTAAAGTTTCCCACACATTATTGATGGTATCTAACTCAAGACCCCAATCACAATCGTTTTTCATTATTGCAACAAATATGGGAACTTCTTCTTCATTCATATGTGTAACTGCTAGATTACATGCGAATTTTGCTTCGGATAGTGTGTACTTGTTATTTAAAATCTCTTCATACAAATGCACAAACTTAGGTATACCCATTCCATGTGTTTTTCCAGTTTTACTCGGGACCCAATCTTTCATATCAAATTGCATCATAGGATTATATGCAAACGTCACTAACAATTGTATTAGTGAATCTTTCTTGTATTTTTCTAATACTAATAATTTTTCGGGCTGAGTTGATGCATTATGCAATGCATTTGAGAACCTACGTACTTTTGCTATTCTATTCATACAACTATTTATCGGGAATAAATACCTATATAATTATAGGAGATAAATTATATTGAAATATTATATTTTGATTGACCCACATAAACCAGACTATTGTAAACTAGGCATTACAAAAGATCCTGCGCAACGAATAAAAGCATATAGAACTGCTGCACCAGATTGTTACTTCAAAAAAATATACGAAATCCCAGACATTGTACATGAGCGAAAGATACTCAGTCTATTGAAAGAATCGTTTAAAGTGAATAGAGAATATATTCATTGCAATCCTATCATTGTGCAGAATATCATTGAAGGGTATTTTACTG